>Ga0233425_10000864_pt1 | contig 73291 bp, 65 predicted proteins | sample Watercolumn_Towu_2_FD_181712 | JGI IMG/M metagenome (GOLD analysis project Ga0233425, IMG submission 181712) | Freshwater microbial communities from Lake Towuti, South Sulawesi, Indonesia - Watercolumn_Towuti2014_140_MG | ecosystem: Environmental > Aquatic > Freshwater > Lake | place... | reverse complement strand
CGGTGTTCTGCCAGTTTGCGATGGCCTCGGCGCACTCGGCTCCGATGCCTTGCACGCGCAGGAGCTGGCTTTGCGGCGCGCCCAGAATGGCGGGGGCGTCGCCGAAGTGCTCGAGCAACTGGCGCAGGCGCACGGGCCCGACGTGGCTGACCATGTTGAGCGCGATCAAGGCTTCCTTCGCGTCCATCACGGGCGAGGCTACCGCGTCACCCGGGGCGGGGGCAAGCCAGCGCGGCACGCACGCAGGGTGGGCACGGCGACTCCGAGAGCCGAACGCACCGGGTGATCAAGCGACCTCGAGGCTGGGCGCGCTTAGCAAGCAGCCTGGCTTCCTTCAGCCATCAGGCCACCGGGCACACCAGCGAGAATGGTGAATCGGTCCCGGGGAGTCCGCGACGGGCGGGGGTGGGGTGGCTCTCGACCCCGGGAAGGCGGGCGCCTGAGGCAGAAAATGGGACAAAAAAAAGTGCTGGAAACCCGTTGACACCCCAACGGGGCGGAGATAGAGTTCAGGTCTGGTTCGATCGTAGTATAACAGTAGAAACCGTTAACCCCTGACAGGTTCGCGACGGTGATGGCCGAGGGGTAATGGGTTTTTGTCGTTTTGCGGGTGTCAGGATTTGAAAAATTTTTCTGGCTGAAGCCCATGTAGCTCAGTCGGCAGAGCGCGTCCTTGGTAAGGACGAGGTCATCAGTTCAAACCTGATCATGGGCTCCAGATTGACCGGGTAAGAATCAACAAAAACAACAGCAGGAATCGCAATGGCTAAAGAATCGTTTCAACGAACGAAACCGCACGTGAACATTGGGACCATTGGTCACATCGATCACGGCAAGTCCACTTTGACGGCGGCGATTGTCGAGGTTCAGGCCCGCAAGGCGCTGGCGACCAAGATTTCCTACGCGGAGATCACCAAGGGCGGCACGGTGCGTGACGAGACCAAGACGGTGACGATCGCCATTTCGCACGTCGAATACCAGAGCGACAAGCGCCATTACGCGCACGTCGATTGCCCCGGGCACGCTGATTACATCAAGAACATGATTACGGGGGCGGCGCAGATGGACGGGGCGATCCTGGTGGTGGACGCGTCGGAAGGGCCGATGCCCCAGACGCGGGAGCACATCCTGCTGGCGCGCCAGGTTGGCGTGCCCGCGATGGTGGTGTATCTGAATAAGGTCGATCTGGTGGATGATCCGGAGTTGCTGGAGTTGGTGGAGATGGAAGTGCGTGATTTGCTGACGAAATACGGCTTCCCTGGGGACAAGACCCCCGTGGTTCGTGGCAGCGCCAAGGGAGCGCTGGCGGCGGAGCCGGAGGGTGAGAAGTCCATTCAAGCCTTGCTGGACGCGATCGACGCGTTCATCCCGCTGCCGGTGCGCGAGGTGGACAAGCCGTTCCTGATGAGCATCGAGGACGTGTTCAACATTGAAGGCCGTGGCACGGTGGTGACGGGCCGCGTCGAGCGCGGTGAGCTGAACCGGATGCAGGACGTCGAGATCGTCGGGTTGCACGAGACGCGCAAGACGGTGGCGACGGACATCGAGATGTTCCGCAAGCTGCTGGACAAGGCCAGCGCGGGCGACAACGTGGGCGTGCTGCTGCGCGGCACGAAGAAAGAGGAAGTGGAACGCGGGATGGTGCTGTCGAAGCCCGGCACGATTACGCCGCACACGCACTTCAAGGCCGAAGTGTATGTGTTGTCGAAGGAAGAAGGCGGGCGGCACACGCCGTTCTTCACAAATTACCGTCCGCAGTTTTATTTCCGGACGACGGACGTGACCGGGACGGTCACGTTGCCGCAGGGCGTCGAGATGGTGATGCCGGGTGACAACGTGTCGGTGGTGATCCAGGTGATCGCGCCGATCGCGATGGAGCGCGGGCAACGGTTCGCGATTCGCGAGGGCGGCCGGACGATCGGGGCCGGGCGTGTGACCGAGATCATTGAATAGCGGGCGGCAGACCCGGGTCGAGGCTGGCAGCATGGCTGCCGGCGGCGGCTTCGGGCTGCGGTCCACGAGCAAGCAAACGAACAAATGCGGCCGGTGTGTAGGGCGGTAGCTCAATTGGCAGAGTAGCGGTCTCCAAAACCGTCGGTTGGGGGTTCGAGTCCCTCCCGCCCTGCCAACCCGGACGCGAGTGCCGGAGGGGTGGCAGAGTGGTCGAATGCGGCGGTCTTGAAAACCGTTAGGGCCAAACACCCTCGGGGGTTCGAATCCCTCCCCCTCCGCCAAACAGGAACAACGTGAACGATTTAGTCAAACTGGGTCTTTGGGTGATTGCGATCGGCGTAGCGTTCGGCTACTGCTGGCGCAAGGGGTATTTGCAGCGGCTGGCCGATTACGCGGCCGAGACGCGCGAAGAGCTGCGGAAGTGCACCTGGCCCTCCCGGGAGGAGCTCAAGGGCTCGACGGTCGTGGTGATGATCACGATCATTCTGCTGGGGTTGTTCATCATCGGTTCCGATTTCGTGATCCTCAAGTTCGTGCGGGGCATTCTGCCGAAGCTCTGATCCTCCACCCGAGGCGCGTCGCATGCAAAGCCAGTGGTTTGTCCTACATACGTTGTCGGGCCAGGAGCTCAAGGTGAAAGAGAGCATCGAGAAACGGCTCAAGACGGAGGAAATGGGCGAGTACATCAAAGAAGTGCTGGTGCCGATGGAGCGGGTGGCCGAGATCCGCGGCGGGAAGAAGACGGTGACGACGCGGAAGCTCTACCCGGGCTACGTGTTCATCGATATCGCGCTGTTGGACGAGAACAAGCGGATCGTGGAGAGACCGTGGTACTTCATCCGGGACACGCAGGGGATCATTGGATTTGTGGGGGGCGACCGGCCCTCGCCGACGCCGCAGGACGAGATCGACGTGATCAAGGCCAAGATGTACGAGTCGGAAGACACGGAGCGGCCGAAGGTGACGTTCGAGGTGGGGGAGACGGTGAAGATCAACGACGGCCCGTTCCTGAATTTCAGCGGGATCATCGAGGAAATCGAGCCGAACCGGGGCAAACTGAAAGTGACCGTGAACATCTTCGGTCGCAGCACGCCGGTCGAGCTGGAGTATTGGCAAGTGGAAAAGGCATAGCGATTTTATGGCGAAGAAGGTAACAGGTCAGATCAAGCTGCAAATTCCAGCCGGGCAGGCCAACCCGGCCCCGCCGGTGGGTCCGGCGCTGGGCCAGCACGGCGTGAACATCATGGGATTCTGCAAGGAATTCAACGCCGCCACCAAGGACCAGGGCGGCATGATCATTCCCGTCGTCATCACGGTTTACGCCGACAAATCCTTCACCTTCATCACGAAGTCGCCGCCCGCGTCCGTGTTGCTCAAGAAAGCAGCCGGCATTGCCACCGGCTCGAAAGAGCCCAACAAGGAAAAGGTGGGCAAGGTGACGCGCCAGCAGGTGATGGACATTGTCAAATTGAAAGCCAAAGACCTCAACGCGACCAGCGAGGAAGCGGCCTTCCGCGTCATCGCCGGCACGGCCCGGAGTATGGGCATCGAAGTCTTAAGCTGAACCCCACAGCGGGAGAGCTCACTGCTCGTTCGCACCGCGCGCAACCCATGCCAGCCAACCCCAGCAAACGATACCGCAAAGCCATGCAGATGGTGGATGCCTCGAAGGCCTATCCCCTCAGCACGGCGGTGGAACTGCTTGTTAAGTTCCCACGCGCCAAATTCAACGAGACCGTCGAGGTCGCATTCCGTCTCGGGGTGGACCCGAAGCAGTCCGACCAGATGGTCCGCGGCACGGTGCCGCTGCCGCATGGCAGCGGGAAGGTGGTCCGCGTGCTCGTGTTCGCCAAGCCCGGCACGGCGGCCGAGGCGGCGCGCACGGCAGGGGCGGAGTTCATTGGGTTCGAGGACATGATCAAGAAGTGCCAGGAGGGCTGGACGGATTTCGACGTGGCGATCGCGACGCCCGAGGCGATGGTGGAGGTGCGGAAGCTTGGTAAAGTGCTCGGGCCCAGGGGTTTGATGCCAAATCCGAAGACCGGCACGGTCACCGAGGACACCGCCAAGGCGGTCAAGGAGCTCAAGGCCGGGCGAGTCGAGTACAAGATCGACAAGGCTGGCAACGTGCATGTGCCGGTGGGGAAGGTCTCGTTCACGGCGACGCAGATTGCCGAGAACGCCCGTTCGGTCATCGAGGCGGTGGTCAAGGCCCGGCCCTCGACCGTGAAAGGCCATTTCGTGCAAAGCTGCACGATGTCGGCGACGATGAGTCCGCCGATTAAACTGGACCTGCGAGAGTTCCACGCCACCTAACCCTTTCTGTCTAAACTATGCGTGCTGAAAAGAAAACCCTCACCCGGGATTACGTAGCCCGGCTGTCCACGTCGCCGTTCTTTTTGGTGGTGGACTATCGCGGGATGAATGTGGGCCACTTTGCCGAGCTGCGCCGGCGACTGGCCAAGACCGGTGCGGAGCTTCACGTGGTGAAGAACTCTGTGTTCCAAGTGGCGGCCAAGGAGGCCAGCCTGGCGGACCTGAGCGGCCTGCTGGGCGGGCAGTTGGCGGTTGCCACCGGGCAACGCGACATCTCGGCCTCGGCCAAGGTGCTGAAGAGTTTCCATGCCGAGTTCGACCGGCCGAAGCTGCAGTTCGGCTACCTGGGCAATCGCCGGCTGGAGAAGGCCGACGTGTGGATGCTGGCGGACTTGCCGCCGCTGGAGACACTGCGGGCGAAGCTGCTGGGGGTTTTGCAGGCGCCGGCGGGCCAGTTGGTGCGCCTGCTCAACACGCCCGCCACGCAACTGGCGCGGGTGCTGCAAGCGCGCCTCGAGAAAGCAGCTTGATCGATCTGAATCTGCCCGGGCGGGGGTCCGCCGGGGCGAAAGCAACCTCAACCCTAAAGTAAATCGTTGGCCCACGGGCCGTGGGCTTAAACCGCGCGTGGCCGCGCGCGACGACGAGACGAAAGACCAAACACATGGCAGACATCGCATCGTTAGTTGAACAATTAAGCAAACTTACTGTCCTAGAAACCGCGGAACTCGTAAAGAAGCTCGAGGAGGCCTGGGGTGTCACCGCCGCCGCCCCGGTCGCCGTGGCCGCGGCTGGCGCCGCCGCCGCCGCGCCCGCGCAGGCTCCCGCCGCGGAAGTCAAGACGTCGTTCGACGTGATCCTCGCCTCCGTGGCAACGGACAAGAAGATCCAAGTGATCAAGGCCGTGCGCGAGGTCAAAGCCGGCCTGGGCCTGGCCGATGCCAAGGCCCTGGTCGAAGGCGCGCCCAAGCCGGTCCTGGAAGGGGCCAATAAGGCGGACGCCGAAGCGGCCAAGAAGAAACTCGAAGACGCGGGCGGCAAAGTCGAACTGAAGTAGCCTCCGGGACGGCGGGGCGGCGGGCGAGGCTCGCCGCCCCTTTTGTCCCGCCGGCGCGACAGGGCGCCCGCGCAGAAAAGCTGAGACATAGACTCGATTAACGACAACCTCGTTTGCCGCCAGACTCTGGGCCCTGGCCCGGAGTGGCGGCGTGCTTTTGTTTAATTCCCGAAACTGGCCGGGGAACCACCGGCCAAGCCACCGAGACCACCATGCCATCGCGAACCAACGAACGGATCAACTTCGGCCGCATTAAAGAGGTCATCGCCCCGCCGAACCTGATCGAGGTGCAGGTCAATTCCTATTGGGAATTCCTTCAGGCCACCATAGCGCCTTCGAAGCGCAAGAACGTGGGTCTGCAGGCGGTGTTCACCGAGGTGTTCCCCATCGAAAGCTACGACGGCAAGACGGTGCTGGGCTTCCAGAGCTACGAGATTGGCGAGCCCAAAGTGGATTGGCTGGAGTGCCTGCGCGAGGGCTTGACGTTCGGGGCGCCCTTGCACGTGACGTTCCAGCTCAAGGAAGAGAACGGGACAAAAGAAGAGAAGGTGTTCATGGGTGAATTGCCGCTCATGACACCGCAGGGGACGTTTGTGATCAACGGCGCCGAGCGGGTGATCGTGAGCCAGTTGCACCGCTCGCCCGGCATCGCGTTCGAGGCCACGCAGCACGCGAACGGCAAGATGCTGCATTCGTTTCGGATCATCCCGGACCGCGGGTCCTGGTATGAAGCGCAGTTCGACACCAGCGATCTGCTTTACGTTTACCTCGACCGGAAGAAGCGTCGTCGCAAGTTCCTCACCACCACATTCTTCCGTGCCCTGGCGTTCCTCGAGGGCGATTCCAAGTCCAAGGATTCGGAGAAGGTGCGCGGCACTGACGAAGAGATCATCGGCCTCTTCTATGACTTGGAGGATTTGAGCCTCAAGCAGGCGGAAGCGCTCGAGAACATTCAGAACAAGGTGCTGGTGGAGGATGCGATGGACCCTGAGAAGGACATCGTGGTGGCCCGGGCTTTCGAGCCGCTCTCCAAGGCGGTGGTAAAGCAGATCGCCGAACTGGGGGTCAACCGCATCCGCGTGGTCGATACGACCGTGGATGACGGGATCGTGATCAAGTGCCTGAAGAAGGACCCCACCAAGAACGAAGAGGAGGCGCTCAAGGACATCTATCGGCGGTTGCGTCCCGGGGACCCGCCCACGGCGGCGAACGCGCGGGCGCTGATCAAACGGCTGTTTTTCGATCCCAAGCGCTACGACCTGGGCCGGGTCGGGCGTTACAAGATCAACCAGAAACTCGGCATCGACGACAAGAGCAGCTCGCGCATCCTGACCAAGCAGGATTTGGTCGAGGCCACCAAGTACCTTCTGCGGCTTAAGAAGGGGGAGGGCACGGTCGATGACATCGACCACCTGGGGAGCCGGCGGGTGCGGACGGTGGGCGAGTTGCTGGCCAACCAGTGCCGGGTGGGCCTGGCGCGGACGGAACGCCTGGTGAAGGAACGCATGACGCTCTTCGACCAGGGGGCCGACACGATGACGCCGCAGAAGCTGATCAATCCGAAGGCGCTTTCCGCCGTGGTGCGGGACTTTTTCGGGCGCAGCCAACTGTCGCAGTTCATGGACCAGATCAATCCGCTGGCGGAGTTGACGCACAAGCGCCGGCTCTCCGCCCTTGGGCCCGGGGGGCTCTCGCGCGATCGCGCCGGCTTCGAGGTGCGCGACGTGCATCCGTCGCATTACGGACGCATCTGCCCGATCGAGACGCCGGAAGGGCCGAACATCGGTCTGATCGCGTCGCTGGCGACGTTCGCGCGGGTGAACGACTTCGGGTTCATCGAAACGCCGTATCGGAAGGTCGAGCACGGGCGTGTGACCAACCAGATGGATTACCTGACGGCGGACCGCGAGGAGCAGTTCATTATCGCGCAGGCCAATGCGGCGATCGACGAGAAGGGGCACTTCCAGACGGACAAGGTGACGTGCCGGTGCAAAGGGGACTTCCTGGACGTCGAGCCCAGCCGGGTGGATTACATGGATGTTTCCCCGAAACAGTTGGTGTCGGTGGCGGCGGGTCTGATCCCTTTCCTGGAGCACGACGACGCCAACCGCGCGTTGATGGGCTCGAACATGCAGCGGCAGGCGGTGCCGCTGCTGGCGACCGAATCGCCGCTGGTGGCAACGGGGCTGGAAGACCGCGTGGCGCGCGATTCCTGCGCGGTGGTGCTGGCCCAGGAAGCCGGGAAAGTGGCTTCGGTCACGGGCAACCAGATCATCATTACGAAGGACGGCAAGCTGCCGGAGGGCAAGAAGCGGATTCGTCATGATCCCGGCGAAGGCACCTACGTCTATCCGATTCGCAAGTTCATGCGGTCCAATGCGGCGACCTGCATCAACCAGAAAATCCTTGTGGCCAAGGGTGACCACGTGAAGAAGCAACAGGTGATCGCCGACGGGCCGTGCACGCACCTGGGCGAGCTGGCCCTCGGGCGCAACATCCTGTGCGCGTTCATGCCGTGGAACGGGTATAACTTCGAGGACGCCATCATGATCAGTGAGCGGATCGTGAAGGAGGACGTCTTCACCTCGATCCATATCGAGGAGTTCGAAGTCAGCGCGCGAGACACGAAGCTCGGGCCGGAGGAAATCACGCGGGACATCCCGAACCTGGGCGAAGACGCGCTGAAGAACCTGGGCCTGGACGGAGTGATTCGCGTGGGGGCGGAAGTGAAACCGGGCGACATCCTGGTGGGCAAGATCACGCCCAAGAGCGAGACGGAGCTGGCGCCGGAAGAGCGGCTGTTGCGGGCCATTTTCGGTGAGAAAGCCGCCGATGTGAAGGATACCTCGCTGAAAGTGCCCTCCGGCACGTATGGGATCGTGATGGAGGTGAAGGTCTCGGCGAAGAAAGAGCAGGACAAGGAGAAGGACGACAAGCCAGCCAGCCTGGACGCCCGGCGGCAGGCCAAGCAGGTCGAAGAGGAATACAAGGGCAAGAACGAAGAGCTGCGCGAGCAACTCACCGAGGCGCTGAGCAACATCCTGCTCGGGGAGAAAATCCCGCTGGACGTGGTCAATTCGGAGACGGGCGAGATCATCATTCCGGCCAACCGCAAGATCACCAAGACCCTGTTGCGGAAACTGGCGGGGGTGTATGACCGGATCGAGATCGATCCTTCGCCGATCCGCAACAAGATCAACGAGATCATCGGCACCTTCAAGAAGAAGTTCGACGATCTGCAAATGCAGTTCGACGACGAGATGGAGCGCGTCGAGGCGGGCGACGAGGTGGACACGGGCATCATCAAGTCCGTGAAGGTGTATATCGCGTCGAAACGGAAGCTGTCCGTGGGCGACAAGATGGCGGGCCGCCACGGCAACAAGGGTGTGGTGGCCAAGATCGTGCCCGAAGAGGACATGCCGTTTCTGGCGGACGGCAGCTCGGTGGACATCGTGCTCAACCCGCTGGGCGTGCCTTCGCGCATGAACGTGGGGCAGGTGCTCGAGACCCACCTGGGCTGGGCGGCCAAACTGCTCGGATTGCGTTTCTCGACGCCGGTTTTCGACGGCATCCGGGAGAAGGACATCCGCGGCTACCTCAAAGAGGCCAAACTGCCGGACGCGGGCAAGACGATCCTGTTGGACGGGCGCACGGGGGAGGCGTTCGACCAGGAGATCGTGGTGGGCTTCATCTACATGATGAAACTGGGGCACCTGGTGGCCGACAAGATCCATGCGCGCGCGGTGGGTCCTTACTCGCTGGTGACGCAGCAACCGCTGGGGGGCAAGGCGCAGTATGGCGGGCAACGGTTCGGCGAGATGGAAGTCTGGGCGATGGAGGCCTATGGGGCGGCTTACAGCTTGCAGGAGCTGCTCACGGTGAAGTCCGACGACGTGCAGGGCCGCACGCGCATCTACGAGAGCATTGTGAAGGGCGACAACTCGCTGGAGGCGGGCGTGCCCGAGTCGTTCAACGTGCTGGTGAAGGAAATGCAGTCGCTGGGGCTGGATGTGAAGGTGGGCTACTCGAACCCGGCGGATCAGCCGGCGCAAACAGCCGCGCTGGGCGTGCTGGCTTGAGCCCGCCTGAACTTGTCAACCGCGCTGTTCTCTTAAACCTATGATGAATTCCAAAGATTCAGCCCGCGAACTGCTGGGACTGGACAAGGTCAACCTGGTGGATTACGTGGCCATCAGCGTCTCGTCGCCGGAGACGATCCGCTCGTGGTCCAAGGGCGAGGTCAAGAACCCGGAGACGATCAATTACCGGACGTTCAAGCCCGAGAAGGGCGGCCTGTTTTGCGAGCGCATTTTCGGCCCGGTGAAGGACTGGGAGTGCTCGTGCGGGAAGTACAAGCGGATCAAGCACCGGGGTGTGGTGTGCGATCGTTGCGGCGTCGAGGTGACGCTGTCGCGGGTGCGGCGCGAGCGGATGGGACACATCGACCTGGCGGTGCCGGTGTCGCACATTTGGTTTTTCAAGTGCATGCCCTCGCGCATCGGCCTGATGCTGGACATGACAGCGCGGAACCTCGAACGGGTGATTTACTACGAGGACTACCTGGTGATCGACCCGCGCACGACGCCGCTCAAGCAGCACGCGTTGCTCAGCGAGATGGAGTATCGCGAGGCGCGCGAGACCTACGGCGCGGACGCCTTTGTGGCCAAGATGGGCGCCGAGGCGGTGCGGGACGGGCTGGCGAACGTGAACCTGAGCCAGAGCATCGACCAGCTCCAAACGGCGATGACCGAGACCAAGAGCAAGCAAATCCGCAAGAAACTGGCCAAGCGGATCAAGCTGCTCCAGGGTTTCCTGAGCTCGAAGACGCGGCCCGAGTGGATGATTTTGACGGTGCTTCCGGTGATCCCACCCGACCTGCGGCCGCTGGTGCCGCTGGAGGGCGGGCGGTTTGCCACGTCGGACCTGAACGATCTCTACCGGCGCGTCATCAACCGCAACAACCGGTTGAAGAATCTGCTCCAACTCAAGACGCCCGAGGTCATTATCCGCAACGAGAAGCGGATGCTGCAGGAGGCGGTGGACGCGCTCTTCGACAACGGACGGCATGGGCGGGCGGTGACCGGCGCCGGCAATCGCGCGCTCAAGTCGCTGAGCGACATGCTCAAGGGAAAGAGCGGGCGGTTCCGGCAGAACCTGCTGGGCAAGCGCGTGGATTACTCGGGCCGTTCGGTGATCGTGATTGGGCCGGAGCTCAAGCTGCATCAATGCGGCCTGCCCAAGAAGATGGCGTTGGTGCTGTTCGAGCCGTTCATCATCCGGCGGCTCAAGGAGCTGGGCTACGTGCACACGGTGCGCTCGGCCAAGAAGCTCATCGAACGGCAATCGCCCGAGGTGTGGGACATCCTCGAGGAAGTGACGAAGGGGCACCCGGTGCTCTTGAACCGCGCGCCGACGTTGCACCGGCTGTCGATCCAGGCCTTCGAACCGGTGCTCATCGAGGGCGAGGCGATTCGCATCCATCCGCTGGTCTGCACGGCCTACAACGCGGACTTCGACGGCGACCAGATGGCGGTGCACGTGCCGCTTTCGGTGGAGGCGCAGATGGAGGCGCGGATGTTGATGATGGCGCCGCTGAACATCTTCAGCCCGTCGAGCGGCCGGCCGATCATGACGCCGACCCAGGACATCACGCTGGGTTGTTACTACCTGACGGCGAACCCACGCCCGCAGACCGAGGCCGGCAAGCGCCGGACCAAACTCTTCGGCTCGAAGAGCGAGGTGATTTTCGCCCATATGGACACCGCCGTGGAAACCCACGAGCGGGTGTTGCTGGCGAATCCGGACTTCGGCCGCAAGAGCGTGTTCGGGTCGGAAGACAAGCGCGTGATCGAGACCACGGTTGGGCGGGTCATTTTCAGCGAGGTCTGGCCGCCCGAGTTGGGCTTTCCCAACAAGGTGATGGGCAAGTCGGCCCTGGGTGACATCATCTGGAACTGCTACAAGCACTGCGGGAACGAAAAGACAATCGTCGCCTTGGACAAGCTCAAGGAACTCGGGTTCCGGGAGGCGACACGGGCGGGCATCTCGATTGGGATCGACGACATGATCATCCCGCGGGAGAAGAACCAGGAGATCGAGAACGCGCAGCGCCAGATCGCCGAGGTCGAGAAGCAGTACCGGCGCGGCATCATCACTCCCGGCGAGCGCTACAACAAGATCATCGACATCTGGACGCATTGCACCGACCAGATTTCGAACGTGATGCTCAAGACCCTCGAGCAGAACCAGGACAAACGCGAGTACAATCCGGTCTGGCTCATGGTGGACTCGGGCGCGCGGGGCAACAAGGCGCAGGTGCGCCAGTTGGCGGGCGTGCGCGGGCTGATGGCCAAGCCCTCGGGCGACATCATCGAGAAGCCGATCTTGTCGAACTTCCGGGAAGGGCTGACCGTGCTGGAATACTTCATCTCGACGCATGGCGCGCGCAAGGGCCTGGCGGACACGGCGCTCAAGACAGCGGACTCCGGCTACATGACCCGGAAACTGGTGGATGTGGCGCAGGACGTGATCATCCGCGAGGACGACTGCGGGACGTCCAATGGCATTTGGGTGCAGGCGATCTACGAGGGCGAGGACGAGGTGGTCAAGCTGAGCGAACGGCTGATCGGCCGGCTTGCGTGCGACGACATCGCCGACCCGCGCGAGCCGAAGAACAAGCTGATCCACGCCAACGAGTTGATCGATGAGGTCCGGGCGCGGCAGATCGAAACGGCCGGCATCGAGAAGGTGCGCATCCGTTCGGTGCTCACGTGCGAGAGCAAGCACGGGGTGTGCATCAACTGCTACGGGCGCAACCTGGCCACGGGAGGGCTGGTCAAGCTGGGCGAGGCCGTGGGTATCATCGCGGCGCAATCGATTGGCGAGCCGGGCACGCAACTGACGATGCGCACGTTCCACATCGGCGGGACGGCCTCGCAGGTGTTCAAACAGCCGCAGATCAAGGCCAAGTTCGAGGGCAGCGTGCGTTACAACGACCTGCGCCTGGTGGGCTTGGACGATGGCAGCAACATCGTGCTGAACAAGAACGGCTCGGTCTCGATCCTGGCCGACGACGGCCGCGAACTCGAGAACCACACGGTGGTGATCGGCGCGGTGATCTCCGTTTCCGACGGCGGGCGTGTGAAGAAGGGTGACACGTTCGTGCAATGGGACCCGTACAACGTCCCGATTCTGTCGGAGAAAGCGGGGCGCGTGCAGTTCCATGACATCATCGAAGGGGTGACGATGAAGCAGGAAGTGGATGAAACCACGGGCCAGGAGGCCATGGTGATCATCGAACACAAAGAGGATCTGCATCCGCAGATTTTGATCCGCGACGACCGCGGGGAGTCCGTCGCCAGTTACCCGATTCCCTCGGGCGCGCACATCGTGGTGGGCGAGCACGACAAGATCGTGGCGGGCACGCTCATGGCGAAGACGCCGCGCAAGACCTCGAAGACGAAGGACATCACGGGCGGTTTGCCGCGGGTGGCGGAGCTGTTCGAGGCGCGCCGGCCCAAGGACGCCGCGGAGATCTCGAAGATCGACGGGGTGGTGGACTTTGGCGCCAGCGTGCGAGGCAAGCGCTGCATCCTGATCAAGGACCCGCAGACCGAGCTGGAAGAAGAGCACCTGATTCCGATCGGCAAGCACGTGATCGTGTTCAAGGGCGATTTCGTGAAGAAGGGCCAGCAACTGACCGAGGGCCCGGTGGTGCCGCACGAGATCCTGGATGTTTGCGGCCCGCAGGAGTTGCAGGAGCACCTCGTCAACGAGGTCCAGGAGGTCTATCGACTCCAGGGCGTTACGATCAACGACAAGCACATTGAAATCATCGTGCGGCAGATGCTGCGCAAAGTGCGCATCACCGAACCGGGCGACACCACGTTCCTGTGGGGCGAGCACGCCGACAAGATCGCGTTCGAGGAAGAGAACGCGCGCGTCGAGAAAATGGGCGGCAAGCCCGCCGAGGCGCAGCCCGTGCTGCTGGGCATCACCAAGGCGTCGCTCGAGACGGAGAGCTTCCTGAGCGCGGCGTCGTTCCAGGACACGACGCGCGTGTTGACTGAAGCGGCCACGATGGGCAAGGTGGACTACCTGCGCGGGTTCAAGGAAAACGTCATCATGGGGCATATCATCCCGGCCGGGACGGGCTTCAACACCCATCGGAACATCCACCTCAAGCCGCTGGTGGAGCCGATCCCGGAGGAAGAGATGCCTCCGCCGCCCGTGGAGGAGCCGCTGGTGGGTTGAGGGCGCGCGGCCCGCCGCGAGCAGCAAAAAATCTTGAAATACTTGTTGCCATCGAAAAGTCAGTTGCTATGATCCGCACTCCGTTTCGCCGGAAACGCGGGAAACCGCGAAAAACGGGGCGAAATGAGGCCATCTGCGATGCCGACCATTAACCAACTCGTCCGTAAGGGACGATCGAAACTGCGCTACAAGTCCAAGTCTCCGGCCTTGGAGGGCGCGCCGTATCGCCGCGGGGTTTGCTTGCAGGTGATGACCCGTACGCCAAAGAAGCCGAACTCCGCGATGCGGAAGGTGGCAAAAGTTCGGCTTACCAACGGGTACGAGGTGATCGCCTACATCCCGGACGAAGGGCACAACCTGCAGGAACACTCGATCGTGCTGGTCCGGGGCGGTCGTGTGAAAGACCTGCCCGGGGTGCGGTATCATATCGTTCGGGGAACGCTTGATGCGGCGGGCGTCGAGAAACGCCGGGTCAGCCGGTCGAAATACGGCGTGAAACGACCCAAGGCCGGAAAGGCCGCGCCTGCCCCCGCTGCCGCCGCCGCCGCCCCGGCTGCCTGATCCTTGTTATGTCGCGACGCCGCCGAGCTTTCAAACGACCGATGAGTGTCGATCCGAAGTACCACTCGACGCTCGTTTCGCGGTTGGTCAACGTGGTGATGCGCTGGGGGCAAAAGAGCACGGCCCAGCGCATCGTGTATGGGGCGTTCGACCAGATCTCGAACAAGAACCCCGGGTCGAACCCGCTGGAAATCCTGCAGCGGGCCGTCGATAACGCCAAGCCGCGCCTGGAGGTTAAACCGCGCCGGGTGGGCGGGGCCACCTACCAGGTGCCGCTCGAGGTGCCGCCGGACCGGCAGGTCTCGCTGGCGATGCGCTGGCTGGTGGATTATGCGGACGCGCGCAAGGGGATTCCGATGCGCGAGGCGCTGGCGGCCGAGATTCTGGAGGCCTACCAGGGCCAGGGCAACGCCATTCGCAAGCGCGATGACGTGCATAAGATGGCCCAGGCCAACAAGGCCTTCGCGCATTTCCGCTGGTAGCAACCTGACATTAGAACGCCCCGAGGGCTGGCCCAAAATCGGGGCGTTTTCATTCTCCGACGACTAGATGGAACTGGTGATGGACAAAAAGCAGTCTGTAAACTCGCCCGACCGGCGGTTCACGATGGAGCACACGCGCAACATCGGGATCGCCGCGCATATCGACGCGGGCAAGACCACCACGACCGAGCGCATCCTCTATTACACGGGGCTCATCCACAAGATGGGCGACGTGGATGACGGCAACACCGTCACCGACTGGATGGAGCAGGAGCGCGAGCGGGGCATCACCATCACCTCCGCCGCCACGACCTGTTACTGGACTCCGAAGGAGGAGGGCCTGACCAAGCTGTTTGGCGGGATCGCCCACCGGATCAACATCATTGACACGCCGGGCCACGTGGACTTCACCGCGGAGGTCGAACGGTCCATGCGCGTGCTCGACGGCGCGGTGGCGGTATTCTGCGGGGTCGCCGGGGTGCAACCGCAATCCGAGACGGTGTGGCGCCAGGCCACCAAGTACAGCGTCCCCCGCATCGCGTTCGTCAACAAGATGGACCGCACGGGCGCGAACTTCGAGAACGCCGTGAGCGAGATGCGCAAGAAGCTCGGCGCGTATGCGTATCCGGTGGTGATTCCGATCGGCAAGGAGGATCACTTCGAGGGCGTCATCGACGTGGTCAACCAGCGGGCCATTCTTTATCCGGCGGCGGACGAGTTCGGTCTGCAATACAGCGTGACGGACATCCCGGCGGAGCACGAGGAGCGGGCGAAAATCGCCCTGGCCGAGTTGATCGACGCCGTTTCGAACAAGGACGACACGATCGCGGAGCTGGTGATCGAGGACAAACCGATCGACGCGGCCACGCTCAAGCTGGCGATCCGGCGGCTCACGTGCAAGATCGAGCTGGTGCCGGTGCTTTGCGGCTCGGCGTTCAAGAAGCGCGGCGTCCAGCCGCTGGTGGATGCGGTCGTCGATTATCTGCCCTCCCCGTTGGACATCCCGCCCGCTCGAGGCCAGGACCCGTCCGATGCCGAGCTCGGGGTGGAAGTGCCGGCGGACGACAAGGCCAAGTTCTGTTCGCTCGCCTTCAAGCTCTGGTCCGATCCCTACGTGGGCAAGCTGGTCTTTTTCCGCGTCTATAGCGGGCGCTTGCGCAAGGGCGAGGTGATCTACAACCCGCGCACGCGGCGGCGCGAGCGGGTGAGCCGGGTGATGATGATCCAGGCGGACAAGCGGATCGACGTTGATTCGGTGTTTGCGGGGGACATCGCCGCGCTGGTCGGGCTGAAGAACATCACGACCGGTGACACCCTGTGCGACGAGGACTTCGAGGTGCTGCTGGAGCCCCCGACGTTCCCTGAACCGGTGATTTCGATGGCGGTCGAGCCCAAGACCAAGGCGGACCGGGAGAAGCTGGGCGAAGGCTTGCAGCGGCTGGCCGAGGAAGACCCGACCTTCCGCTGCTTCACGAACGAGGAGACCGGCCAGTTGATCATCGCCGGCATGGGCGAGCTCCATCTGGAGATCATCCGCGACCGGCTTTTCCGCGAGTTCAAGGTGGCGGCGAGCGCCGGGGCGCCGCAGATCGCCTACCGCGAGACCGTCACCAAGGCGGCGGAGGGCGAAGGCAAGTTCATCCGCCAGTCCGGCGGCCGCGGACAATACGGCCATGCCTGTATCACACTCGAGCCGAACGAGCGCGGCAAGGGCGTCGAGATCGAGAACAAGATCGTGGGCGGTGTGATCCCGAAGGAGTACATTCCCGCGGTGATCGGTGGCGTGGAGGAAGCGGTGGCCGGGGGCGTGCTGGCTGGTTACCCGATGGTGGATGTGAAAGTGGCGGTCGTGGACGGGACCTACCACGAGGTGGACTCGAGCGAGTTGGCATTCAAGATGGCGGGCATTTTCGCGCTCAAGGAAGCCGCCAAGAAGGCCCACCCGATCCTGCTGGAGCCCATCATGAAGGTGGAATGCACCACGCCGGATGAATACCAGGGGGACCTGCTGGGGGATTTGAACCGGCGGCGCGGCAAGATCGTGAGCATCGAGGTCAAGAACAACGCCACCATTCTCTTCGCTCATGTGCCGCTGGCCGAGATGTTCGGCTATGCGACCGCGATCCGCTCGCTCTCGAAGGGCCGGGCCGCCTACTCGATGGAGCCGTTTTGTTTCGAGCCCGTGCCAGCGGGGATCGTGGCCGAGATCCTCGATTCCGCCAAACCGAAGCCCGCGCGTAGTTAACCCTCGACGACTTGTTCTTTGTATGGCTGGACAACGCATTCGCATACGCCTCAAGGCTTACGACCACCGGGTCATCGACCAGTCGGTGCGTGACATTGTGGAAACCGTCAAACGCACCGGGGCGATGGTGGCCGGCCCGATCCCGCTGCCCACGCGCGTCGAACGCTTCACCGTCCACCGCTCGCCGCACGCGGACAAGAAATCGATGGAGACTTTCGAGCAGCGCACGCACAAGCGGTTGCTCGACATCCTGGAACCGACCGCCAAGACCGTGGATGAACTCAAGAAGCTGAACCTCCCGGCCGGGGTGGACATCACCATCAAGATCTAGCTTATGATTGGCTTGCTGGGAAAGAAACTGGGCCAGACCCGCGTGTTTGACGGGCGCGGGAACCTGGTGCATGTCACCGTGGTGCTGGCGGGCCCGAACCGCGTCATCCAGTGCAAGACCACCGAGAGTGACGGCTATAACGCCGTGCAGCTTGGGTTCGGCGAGCAGAAGGACTTCCGACTCACCAAGCCGTTGCTGGGCCACTTGAAGAAGCACAACTCCACGCCGGTCAGGCAGGTGCGTGAGTTCCGTGACTTTCCGGTTGCGGTCAAACCCGGGGATTCGGTGGGGGCGAGCCTTTTCCTGCCCGGGGATTACGTCGATGCGATCGGCATCACGAAAGGGCGTGGGTTCGAGGGCGTCGTGAAGCGGCATCACTTCCGCGGAGGCGACCTGACGCACGGTGCCAAGGGGTGGCATCGGCGGTCGGGCGCGATTGGCCAGCGTCTCTTTCCCGGCACGGTACGGCGCGGCTTGCGCATGCCGGGTCACATGGGGCAGGTGCGGCGCACGGTGCAGAACCTGGAAGTCATCCAGGTCGTGGCCGAGGAGAACCTTCTGTTGGTAAAGGGGGCGGTGCCCGGGGCTGCCGGCGATTATCTGGTGATCCGCGAGGCCAAGAAGTTCCCGAAAGCCGCCGCCGAGGCGGCCCGCAAAGCCGCCGCCGCCGAGGCCGAGGCCAAGGCGAAAGCGGCAGCGAAGCCTGATGGCAAGGGCGGCGCCAAGGCGGCCGCGAAGCCGGCCAAATAGCGATTTGTTCCCATGAAACTCACGCTCAAAAACATCCAGGGCGGCGACGCCGGCGAGGTGGACGTGGCGTTTGCCCTGGTCGAGACGGGCAGGGGCACGCAGGCGGTCCACGATGTCGTGGTGGCCTATCATGCCAATCAGCGTATGGGAACGGCTTGCACCAAGACCATGGGAGAGGTGGCCGGCACCGGCAAGAAACCGTGGCGGCAAAAGGGCACGGGGCGCGCCCGGGCGGGATCATTCCAATCACCGCTGTGGCGGGGCGGTGGCGTCACCTTCGGACCCAAGCCGCGGGATTTCGGCAAGAAAGTCTCGAAGACCACGCGCACGCTGGCGCTGCGCAAGGCATTGAGCGAACGGCTCAAGGCCGGCGACGTGATTCTGCTGGAGGACTTGAAGCTGGGATCGCACAAGACCAAGGAGTTCCTGGGCGTGCTGGCCGCGCTGGGGATTCAAGGCAGTGCGCTGATCGTTCACGCCGGCGGCGACAAGAACCTCACCTTGGCCTCGCGCAACGTGCCGCAGGTGGCGCTGACGACCGGCGACTCGCTAAACACCTACCAGGTCCTGCGCTACGACAAGGTCGTGTTCACCCGCCCCGCATTCGAGCAGGTTGGGCAACGGCTGAGCTAACCCATGAATCCCTTTCACGTCATCAAAACGGCGCGGCTCACCGAGAAGGGGGGCATCGCGTCGGAGAAGCACAACCAGTACACACTGGTGGCCGACCGGCGCGCCAACAAGCTTCAAATCCGGCAGGCGGTCGAAGAGCTCTTCAAGGTCAAAGTGCTCGACGTGCATACCATGAACGTTCGAGGCAAGGCCCGCCGCCAGCGCACCGCGCAGGCGGGCAAGTCCGGTGACTGGAAGAAGGCCATCGTTACGCTCAAGGCCGGCGACAAGATCGTGCTGACATAACTCGAGCCTCGCTTTTATGCCCGTCAAGACTTTTCGCCCTCTCACCCCGTCCACCCGCTACATTACCATCGCGGGTTTTGACGAGATCACCAAGACTCGTCCGGAGAAGAGCCTCGTCCGGATCCGCAAGAAGACCGGCGGACGCAACTGCTATGGGCGGGTGACCAGCCGCGGGATCGGCGGCGGCCACAAACAGAAACTGCGCCTGGTGGATTTCAAGCGTGCCCGGCACGGGGTCGAGGCCACCGTGGCCGCCATCGAGTATGATCCGCGGCGCACGGCGCGTTTGGCGCTGTTGGGTTACCCGGATGGCCAGAAATCTTACATTTTGGCGCCCGCGGGCCTTCAAGTCGGCGCCAAGCTCATGAGCGGCCCGCAGGCGGCTCCGGATCTCGGCAACAGTCTCCCGCTGAAGCGCGTTCCGGTCGGACTGGCCGTGCACAACCTCGAGTTGACCCCCGGGCGGGGCGCGCAACTGGTGCGGACGGCCGGCGGCGCGGCCACACTGATGTCGCGCGAAGGCGGCTATGCCCTGATGCGGCTGCCCTCGGGCGAAATCCGCAAGATCAACGAGGAGTGCTACGCAACGATCGGCCAGGTGGGCAACGCGGAGCACGAGAATGTGGTGCTGGGCAAGGCAGGCCGGGCGCGGCATCGTGGGATTCGCCCGTTGAGCCGTGGTGTGGCCAAGAACCCGGTGGACCACCCGATGGGCGGCGGGGCCGGGAAGACGTCGGGCGGCGGGCACCCGGTGACACCCTGGGGGGTGATCACGAAGGGCTACAAGACGCGCTTGCGCCGCAAGTATTCGAACCGATTTATCGTGGTGCGCCGGAATGGCCGGCCCATGAAGCTCAAGTAACCAGGTTATGGGACGCTCGATCAAAAAAGGTCCGTTCGTGGACCTGCATCTGCTGGACAAGATCCTCAAAGCCAAGGACGCCAAGTCCAAGGTGCCGATTAAGACCTGGTCCCGGCGCTCGATGATCACGCCCGATTTCGTGGGGTTGACCTTCAACGTGCATAACGGGAAAGTATTCAACCCGGTGTTCGTGACGGAGAACATGGTCGGGCATCGGTTGGGTGAGTTTTCTCTGACGCGGACGTTCAGGAAGCACGGCGCGCACACTGCGAAGGCCGAAGCCAAGTAGCCCTATGGAAGTCCAAGCGATCACTCGAAACGTGAAGATGTCCGCGCAGAAGATGCGGGAAGTGGTGCGGCAGATTCAGGGCATGGGCGCGCAAGAGGCCGCGGCGGCGCTGGCGGTGGTGCCGCGCAAGTCGGCCCGGCTGGTGGCCAAGACGCTCCGGTCGGCGATGGCCAACGCGGAGAACAACCGCGATCTCAAGCCTGAAACCCTGCGCGTGAAGGAAGCGGTGGCGGGAACCGCCACGACGCTGCGGCGTTTCACGCCCAAGGCGCGTGGGTCGGCGGGGCCGATCCTCAAGCGCCACTGCCACATCAAGATCGTGTTGTCGGACCAGTAAGCGTATGGGACAAAAGACCAATCCAACCGGGCTCCGCATGGCCGTCACGAAGGACTGGCTCTCGAAGTGGTTTGCCCCCAAGAAGGAGTACGGCAAGCTGCTCACCGAGGACCAGCAAATCCGGGAGATCCTCAAGAAGAAACTTGAGTCCGCCTCGGTGCCGAAGATCCAGATCGAGCGGGCGGCGAACCGTTGCCGCATTACCATCTTCACGGCGCGGCCGGGGGTGGTGATCGGGCGCAAGGGCGCGGAGATCGACAAGCTCAAGGAGGAACTGAGCCGGATGACGGGCAAGGAAATCTACGTGGATATCCAGGAGATCAAGACCCCGGAACTGGATGCCCAGTTGGTGGCGGAGAACGTGGCGTTGCAGCTCGAGCGGCGCATATCATTCCGCCGGGCCATGAAAAAGGCGGTGCAAACCGCGATGGATTTCGGCGCCGAAGGGATCAAGATCCGCTGCGCCGGCCGGCTGGGCGGGGCGGAGTTGGCGCGGTCCGAATCGTATCACGAGGGCCGGGTGCCGCTGCACACGCTCCGTGCCAAGATCGACTACGGCTTCGCCGAGGCCAGCACCGTATATGGGAAGCTGGGGATCAAGTGCTGGATTTGCAAAGGCGAGACCAAGGGAGTCAAAGCGGGCCAGCCGGCGGCCGCGCCCCTGGCCAGTCCCGCGAGCTAGGCGCAGCTTTTACCAGGATTTCTTATGCCGATGATGCCCGCCAGAGTGAAGTACCGCAAGCAGCAGCGGGGCAGCCGCACCGGGCTCGCCAGCCGTGGGAACACGGTGGCGAGCGGCGAGTACGGTTTGCAGGCCATGGAGCGGTGCTGGATGGACGCCAAACAGATCGAAGCGGCGCGCGTGGCCATCAGCCGCCATCTGAAGCGCCGCGGGAAAATGTGGATTCGCATTTTCCCCGACAAACCGTTCACCAAAAAGCCGCTCGAGGTGCGCATGGGCACGGGCAAGGGTGGCGTCGAGTCGTGGGTGGCCGTGATTCGGCCGGCGATGGTGCTCTTCGAGGTGGATGGCGTGCCCGAGGTCATCGCGCGCGAGAGCCTGCGGCTGGCGGCGAGCAAACTGCCGATCCGCACCAAGTTCATCTCGCGCCACTAGGCCAGACCGTCAGGGATTGATGTCATGAAAATGTCCGAGCTTAAGGAAAAAACCGCGGTCGAGTTGGCGGCGCTGAGCCGCGATCTGCGGCAGGAGTTGTTCAACCTGCGGCTGCAGCAGGCCAGCAGCCAGTTGGAGAAACCCGCCCGGCTGCGGACCCTCCGCCGCGACATCGCGCGCGTCGAAACCCAACTTTCCGTGCTGCGGCCCGTGTCCGCCTGAGGCGATTGCATATGGCTGAGACCCTTCCCCCCCGCAACCATCGCAAGGAGCGCGTCGGCGAGGTCATCTCCGACAAGATGACCAAGACCATCGTCGTGCGCGTCGAGCGCCGCTTCCGCCACCCGCGGTTCAAGAAGGTGGTGACGCGCTACCGCAAGTTTTACGCGCACGACGAAGAGAGCCGGGCGAAGGTCGGCGACCACGTGCGCATCCAGGAAACCCGCCCGCTCTCGAAGCTGAAATGCTGGCGGCTGGTCGAGGTCATCAAGAGCGGCGTCGCCGCCGAGACCGTGGCCGCCGCGCCTGCCGGAGCCTGAGCCTATGCTGCAAGTTCGTTCCATCCTTGACGTGGCCGACAACTCGGGCGCAAAACGCGCCGCGGCGATCGGCGTGTTGGGCCGCAACCAGCGCTACGCCGGCATCGGCGACGTGATCAAGGCGCACATCAAAGAGGCTGCCCCGGACGGCACGGTCAAGAAGGGCGAGGTCGTGGACGCGGTGATCGTGCGCACGCGCAAGGCGATCCACCGCAGCGACGGCTCGTACCTGCGGTTTGACAGCAATGCCATTGTGATCATCGACAAGGAGAACAACCCGCGCGGCACGCGCATTTTCGGGCCGGTGGCGCGCGAGCTGCGGGACAAGAAGTTCATGAAGATCATTTCCCTGGCCCCTGAAGTCATCTGAGCCGTATGCAAAGGTTCCATGTTAAACGCGGCGACGAAGTCGTGGTGATCTCCGGCGTGGAGCGCGGACGCCGCGGCAAAGTGATCAGCATCCTGTCGGGCAAACAGCGCGTCATCGTCGAGGGATTGAAGATGATCAAACGGCACATGCGCAAGAGCCGCGAGCATCCGCAGGGCCGCATCGTCGAGCGCGAAGGCTCGATCCACATCTCGAACGTGATGCGCGCGGACCGGTTCGACCAACGGGCCGCCCGGCGCGCCCCCGCCGCTCCCGCCGCCGCCTGACGCCCAGCATGAAACCACGACTCCAGCTAAAATACTCCCAGGAGGTGCGTCCGGCGCTGATGACGCGGCGCCAGTACACCAACGTGCACCAGGCGCCGCGGATGGTGAAGATCGTCATCCACATGGGGGTGAGTGCCGCCCTGGAAAAAGGGGCGATCGAGGATGCCATGAAGGACCTGGGGCTGATCACCGGCCGCAAGGCGGTGGTGGACAAGTCCCGCAAGAGCGTGGCGAATTTCAAGCTGCGCAAGGGCCAGGCTATCGGCTGCCATGTGACGCTCCGCCGCGAGGTGATGTACGAGTTCTTCGACCGCCTGATCGCCACCGCCTTGCCCCGCATCCGCGACTTCCGCGGCCTGAGCCCGCGCGCCTTTGACGGGCGCGGCAATTATTCGCTGGGGCTGGATGATCAGACCATCTTTCCGGAGATCGACCTTGACAAAATCAAACGGCACCAGGGCATGGACGTGACCATTGTGACCACGGCCCACAGCAACGAGGAGGCCCTCGAACTGCTGAAACTGCTGGGCATGCCGTTCGCCGACTGAAAGTGATATGTCCAAACTAGCCTGGATCGAACGCGACAAGCGCAAGCGCGAGACGGTGAAGAAATACGCCGCCCTGCGGGCCGAACTGAAGGCCAAGAAGGATTACGCCGGGCTGGCCAAACTGCCCCGGGACGCCAGCCCGGTGCGTTTGACCAACCGCTGCAAGCTCACCGGCCGGCGCCGGAGCTTCCTGCGCAAGTTCTCGGTGTCGCGCCTCACGTTCCGCGAGATGGCGTTGCGGGGTGTCATCCCGGGCGTGACCAAATCCAGTTGGTGAAGCTATGACCGACCCGATCTCCGATCTGCTGACGCGCATCCGCAACGCCAACCGGGCTTTGCTGCCCGCGATCGAGCTCCCGCATTCGCGGCTTAAGGAAAGCATCGCGCGGATTCTCCAGCGCGAGGGCTACCTGGCCGATTGTGCGGTCCAGGGCGCCCCCCGCAAGCGTCTCAGGCTCAAGCTCAAGTTCCAGGGCCGCAAGGGGGTCATTGAGGGCCTCCGCCGCATCAGCACGCCTGGCCTGCGGCGCTACGTGGGGGCGCGGGACATTCCGCGCGTGCTCGGTGGCATGGGCGTGGCGATTCTCTCGACGCCGCGCGGCGTGATGACCGGGACCGAGGCGCGCAAGCAGAACCTCGGCGGCGAGGTGCTGTGCTACGTCTGGTGATCGAACCGATTTGTTATGTCCAGAATTGGCAGACTTCCCATCCAGGTGCCGCAGAACGTGAAGGTTCAGGTCCAGGGCCAGAAGGTCCTGATCGAAGGCCCCAAAGGCAAGCTCAACTTCGAGCTGCCGCGGCGCACCGCGGCCGCCCTCAACGACCGTCAACTGCTTGTGAGCCGCGAGGGCGACGACGCGGCGGCGAAGGCGTTGCATGGCCTGAGTCGGTCCATCCTCAGCAACATGGTCCGCGGCGTGAGCGAGGGCTACGTCAAGAAGCTCGAGATCCAGGGTGTGGGCTTCAAGGCGGCGGTGCAAGGCGCCAACGTTCACCTCATTCTGGGCTATTCGCACCCGATCGACTATCCCATTCCCGCCCAGATCAAAGTGACGGTCGAGGAGAACACCAAGCTGACCATCGAAGGGCCGGACAAACAGGTGGTGGGGCAGGTGGCCGCCGAGTTGCGCGGGTTCTACCCGCCGGAACCTTACAAGGGCAAGGGCGTGCGGTATGTGGGCGAGAAGGTCGTGCGCAAGGAAGGCAAGACCGTCCAATAGCCCGCGCGCTTGAACTTTTTGAATTAGTTTTCCCATTCCTGATCGCGCGACGATGAGAACCGAAACCAAACAACGACTCGCGGTGCGCCGCCGCTGGCGCATTCGGACTAAAGTGCAGGGCACGCCGGAGCGTCCGCGGATGAGCGTGCGCTTCACGGGCCAGCATATCTACGTGCAGTTCGTCGATGATGCCGGGGGCGTGACGCTCGCTTCGGTCTCGACGCGGGCGAAGGCGCTGCCGGAACGGGGCCAAGTGAAGGCGAACGTGAGCGGGGCCAAGCGGATTGGGGCGCTGGCCGCCGAGACGGCGCGCGCCAAGGGCATCACGAGCGTGGTGTTCGACCGCAGCGGCGCGCGGTATCATGGCAAGGTCAAGACCCTGGCCGACGCCGCCCGCGAAGGCGGCCTGCAGTTCTAAGCTAACCCAGTATCCTATGGCGTCTGATTCTCCAGTGAGCAACCCCGGCGAGGGCCGGCTTCCGGGCGAGGGCCGGCCTCCGGGCCGCGGCCCCGGCCGCGGCCCGCGGCGTTCCCGCCCGAGCGGCGAAGCCGGCGAAGGCGGAGCTGACGGCAAACCCGGCGACGATCTCTCCGAGAAAGTGGTCTATATCAACCGCTCGGCGAAAGTGGTGAAAGGGGGCCGGCGGTTCAGCTTCAGCGCGCTCGTGGTGGTCGGCGACAAGCGCGGGCGGGTTGGTTTGGGGCTGGGCAAGGCCGGGGAAGTGGCCGACGCGATCCGCAAGGGGGGCGACAATGCCAAGCGCAACATGCTCACCGTCGCGGTGCTCTCCGCCACCATTCCCCACGAGGTGATCTCGGACTTCGGAGGTGCCCGAGTGCTCCTGCGTCCCGCCTCCCCGGGCACGGGTATCATCGCGGGTAAGACGGTGCGCGCCGTTGTGGAATCGGCCGGCATCCGGGACGTGCTCAGCAAGTCGCTGGGCTCGAAGAACGCGGCCAACGTCGCCAAAGCGACCCTGGCAGCGCTGCTCCAGCTTCGCCTGCGCGAGGATATTTACCGCCGCCGCGGCCTGCCGCTGCCCACCAGGCCGGCCCAACCGGTGGCAGCCTGATTCTTATGCGTTTGCACACTCTTAAACCACGGCCGGGCGCCAAGCACGTCCGGAAGCGGCTCGGCCAGGGCGAATCCAGCGGCCATGGCCGCACCAGCGGCCGCGGCGGCAAGGGCCAGACGGCCCGTTCCGGCAGCTCGATCCGCATCGGCTTCGAGGGCGGCCAGATGCCGCTGATCCGGCGCATCCCGAAACGCGGGTTCAACAATCTCCGGTTCGGCACGAGGTTCATTCCGGTCAATCTGTCGCAACTGAACCAATTCGCCGATGGCGCGCGGGTAGGGGAGGAGGAATTGCGGGGCGCCGGGCTGGCCAACGGGCGCGGTGATGGCATCAAGATCCTCGGTGATGGCGAGCTGAAGCGGAAGCTGACGGTTGCGGCCCGGGCTTTCAGCGCCTCGGCGCGCGCCAAGATCGAGGCCTTGGGCGGCACATGCGAGTTGGTGGGCGCGGCCAAGGCCGCCTGAGCCAGGGGCGCTTCGTTCTATGCTCAAGGCCATTCTCGGCACTTTCGCCAACTGCTTCAAGATCCCCGAGCTCAAGTCGCGGATTTTCTTTACGGTGGTGGTGCTGGCGATCTGCCGGCTGGTGGCGTTGATCCCGCTCCCGTTGCTGGACGGCGCTACGCTGGCTCACTTCTTCGAGCAAAGCGCGCAGAAGGCGGGCGGCCTGTTGGGCATGTACAGCCTCTTCACCGGTGGCGCGCTGGAGAAATGCGCCGTCGGCTCCCTGGGGATCATGCCTTACATCAGCGCCACGATCATTCTGCAGTTGCTCAGCGCGGTCATTCCGCAATTGAGCAAGCTCATGCGCGAGGAAGGAGGACGCACGAAGATTGTGCAGTACGGCCGCTACCTCACAGTGCTCCTCTGTTTGGGGCAGGGCTTTGTGATGTCACTGGGCTGGGAGAATCCCGAGAAGGTGTTCGGCACGAATTTTCCCGGCAGCTTGGTCCTGACGACGAACCTGTGGTGGTACCGGATCCAGACGACCCTGTTGTTGACCACCGGGACTTTGCTGCTCATGTGGCTCGGTGAGCAGATCACCGACCGCGGGATTGGCAACGGGGTGTCACTGGTCATCACGATCGGCATCTTGTCCCGGCTGCCGATGGCGGCGACTTCGACGTGGAACCTGTTCTTCCCGCCCAAGGGCGTCGCCACGTCCTGGACGGTTTTCCATGCGATTTTCCTGATCCTGCTCCTGCTGGCGGTGGTGGCGGCCGTCATCGCCGTTACGCAGGCGCAGCGCAAGATCCCCGTCCAGTACGCCCAGCGGGCGGTCGGGCGCAAGGTCTATGCCGGCGGCACTTCGTTCATGCCGTTGCGGGTCAACTACGCCGGGGTCATGCCGATCATTTTCGCCCAGGCAATTCTCATGTTTCCAGAGAAGATCTTCTACACGCTGATGGGGGTGACCGAACAGAGCTTGCCCGCGGTGTCCAAGCTCTGCAAAGGCATCTATGTGGCGCTTCAGCACGGGAGCGTCCCTTACATCACGCTCGAGGCGCTGATGATCCTTTTCTTCTCCTATTTCTGGGTGGCCACGCAGTTCAACGAAATCCAGATCGCGGACGACCTCAAGAAGTACGGCGGCTATATCCCCGGCGTGCGGCCCGGGCAGGCGACGAGCGATTTCCTGCACCGGGCGATGAGCCGCATCACCCTCGCCGGGGCGCTGTTCCTGGCGGTGATCGCCGTGATTCCCACCTTGATGTTCAACTCGATCGGTGTTCCGTTCGAGGTCGGCCAGTTTTTCGGCGGCACCAGCATGTTGATCACCGTGGGCGTGCTCTTGGACACCATGCGGCAGATGGAATCCCACCTGCTGATGCGCCATTACGACGGCTTCCTGAAAAAAGGCCGGATCAAAGGGCGGTTCTGATCCGGCTGCCATCCAGGCGAGCCGCGGTGGGCGAGGCGCGCCCGGCCTGACATTGATCTTTTACATTCAACCTCGAGCGACGGCGGGCGGGCTCGGCGGCTGTGCGCGGGAGCGCCGGCACGGCGGCGTCGTCCGGCCTGGCTGGCTCCGGACCTGGGTATGATCGTTCTCAAGAACGGCCGTGACCAGGACGCGATGCGGGCCGCGGGCGCGGTGGCGGGCACGGTGCTGGACGAGGTGGCGGCGTTCATCACGCCCGGCGTGACCACCAAGCAGGTGGAAGACTACGCCGCCGCGCGCATCCGCCAGCACGGGGGGCGCAGCGCCTTTCTGGGTTACCGCAAGTATCCGTGCCACCTCTGCATCTCGGTGAACGAGGAGGTGGTGCATGGCATCGCCAACGACCGGCGGTTGCAGTTCGGGGACATCGTGAGCCTGGACGTGGGGGTGTACGTCCACGGCTTTATCGGGGACACGGCGCGCACGGTGCCGGTGGGCGGGTGCGGTCCGTTGGCGCAAAAACTGATTGATGTCACCGAGCGGGCGTTGTATGAAGGTATTTCGCAGGCGGTGTCCGGCAACCGCGTTGAAGACATCTCCCGGGCGGTTCAGCAGTTCGTCGAGGGCAACGGGTTCAGTGTCGTGCGCGAGTTCGTGGGTCATGGCGTGGGCCGTTCCATGCATGAAGAGCCGCAGGTGCCCAACTACGTGGATGGCAAGCCGTCGCCGCGTCTGCGACCCGGGATGACGCTGGCGATCGAGCCGATGGTGAATGCCGGCGGACCGGGCGTGAAAGTGCTCGGGGACGGCTGGACGGTGGTGAGCCTGGATGGGTTGCCGTCGGCCCATTTCGAGCACACGGTGCTGATTACCGAATCGGCGCCCGAGATACTGACATGCCGGCCCCCGGCGCCATCGCCGCCGAAGGCGTGATCGTGGAAGCGCTCAGCGGCGGAGCTTGGCGGGTGCAGCTCGCCAATGGGCACCGGTTGGTGGCCCGTCCGCCGCGGCGGCGGGCAGCGGGCGCGTCCCTGGCCGTGGGACAGGCCGTGGCCTTGCGGCTGTCGCCCTTTGATCTGTCAAAGGGCTTGATAATTCTGAAATGATGTTAACATTAGTCGCGAAATGAAAGTTCGTGCGTCCGTCAAAAAACTGTGTGAGCACTGCAAGATCGTGCGGCGCAAAGGCGTCGTGCGCGTGATTTGCTCGAACGCCCGGCACAAGCAGCGCCAGGGCTAACCCGACCCCGATCCTATGGCTCGAATACTAGGTGTGGATATTCCCGGTGAGAAGCGCATCGACATTGCGTTGCGCTCGATCTACGGGCTCGGCCCGGCCAATTCCCTCGTGGTCCTCTCGAAGGCCCAAATCGACCCGGCTATTCGGGCCAAGAACCTGACGGAGCAGCAGCTCTCGCAGATCGTGCACGCGATCCAGGAGGGCAAGTACGTCATCGAGGGCGACCTTCGCCGCGAGCTCGGCTTGAACCTGAAACGGTTGCAGGCCATCAAGTGTTACCGCGGGATTCGCCATCTGCGCGGCCTGCCCGTGCGCGGCCAGCGCACGCAAACCAACGCGCGCACGCGCAAGGGACCGCGCAAGACGGTGGGTGTCGTTCGCAACCCCAATGCCAAGACCGGCATTCACTAGGAATTCTCCACTCTATGGCTGACGAGACCAAAGCCCAAAAGCCCGCGCAGAAGAAAGAAGGCAAGCCCGAAGCACCGGCGGGCGAAAAGCAGGCGGCCCGGCCCGGAAAAAAGCAGGCGCCCGAAGGCGCCGCTGCCGGAGCCAAGGCCGCTGCTCCCGCGGGTGCCGCGCCCGCGCCGGGGGCCCCCGCTCCTGGCGGCGCCGCCCCGGCCGCCCCGGCTGCCCCGGGCGCCAAACCGGCCGAGGGCGCCGCGCCCGTCGCGGGCACCGCGCCGACCGCCGCGGACTTGCTGGCGGACGATCTTGCCACCAAGAAGATCATCAAGGCCAAGGGTTCGAAGAACATTGCCACGGGAGTGGCCCACATCCTGGCCACGTTCAACAACACCCAGGTGGCCATCACCGATGTGCAAGGCAACTTGCTGGGGTGGTCCACCGCTGGTCGTGTGGGTTTCAAGGGCTCGCGCAAGAGCACCGCTTTTGCCGCCCAACAGGTCGCCCAGGACGCCGCGCGGCAGGCCATGTCGCACGGCATGCGCGAGGTCGAGGTCCGGGTCAAGGGCCCGGGTTCAGGCCGTGAATCGGCCATCCGCGCCTTGCAGGCGATCGGGCTCGAGATCACGAGCATCAAGGACGTGACACCGATTCCGCACAACGGTTGCCGCCCGCGCAAGAAGCGCCGCGTCTGAAGCGCTTTGGTTCATTCTACCGCTCCGCAACGCTCAACTCCTAACGCTCAAGCACTGCATGGCTCGTTATACCGGCCCCCGTGTTCGCATCAGCCGCCGATTTGGCATTCCTGTTTTTGGCCCGTCGAAGTACCTCGAGCGCCGCAATTACGGCCCCGGTGTGCACGGGCCCAAGAGCCGGCGCAAGACCAATGATTACGGGCAGGGCCTGATCGAGAAGCAAAAGCTGCGCTACTACTATGGGCTGTTGGAGCGGCAGTTCCGCGGCGTGTATGAGCGGGCGTTGCGCAAGCGCGGTGTCACCGGCGAGACGCTCCTCCAGATCCTCGAGACCCGGCTCGACAACATCGTCTATTCGCTTGGTTTTGCGAACACGCGGGCGGCGGCGCGGCAGATGGTCTCGCACGGCCACATCAAGGTGAACGGCCGCAAGGTCAACGTCCCGTCCTACGCGGCGCGCGTCAACGACGTCGTCGAAATCAAGAACAGCAACGTCTCGCGCCAGATGGCCACCAAGAACCTCGAGTCCTCGACCAGCCGGGCCGTCCCGGTCTGGCTTTCCCTGAACAAGGAGGCCTTCAAGGGCGTCGTGATGCGCGTGCCCAAGCGCGAGGACATCCAACCCATCGCCAACGAACAGGCGGTCGTCGAATTTTATTCCCGCTAAGCAACCGGCTCCCGTGTGGGAGCCAACGCAATTATACGGGCCCGGGTCGGAGCGGGAATAAGCGGTTCGGGCCAGATTACAATTGCCACCCATAACACTATGCCAGTACGTCTAGGTCGGTTTGAGATGCCCAAGCGGTTGACCAAGGAAGAGTCAACCTCCACCCCCACCTACGCCAAGTTCGTGGCCGAACCGTTTGAAACCGGGTACGGCCACACGGTTGGCAACTCGCTGCGGCGCGTGCTGCTCTCCTCGTTGGAGGGCGCGGCCATCACCTCGGTCAAGATCGAGGGCGCGATGCACGAGTTCACCACCATCGAGGGGGTTGTCGAGGACGTGACCGAAGTAGTCTTGAACCTCAAGCGCATCAAATTCAAAGCGCACTCGCGCGATCCGCAGATCATCCTGTTGTCGGTCAACAAGGAGGGTCCGGTGACGGCCGGGGAGCTGCAGCTCAACCAGAACCTCGAGTTGGTCAACCCGGATCAGCTCATCTGCACCCTCGACCGCCGCAAGAAGCTGGACATGGAGCTCGAGATCAAGATCGGGCGGGGTTTCTGCCCGGGCGACGACAACAAGAAGCCCGATCAGCCCATCGGCGTCATCGCCATCGACTCGCTCTTTTCGCCGGTGGCGCGCGTCCGCTACGCCGTCGAGAGCGCGCGCGTTGGCCAGCGCACCGATTACGACCGGTTGCTGCTCGAGATCTGGACCGACGGCCGGATCACCCCCGATGACGCGCTCATCCAGTCCTCCGCCATCCTCCAGCATCACCTCGATGTCTTCGTCGGCTACGACAAGAATGCCGTCGAGTTCGAGGAAGTGGTGGATACGCAGGATGAGGAGCGGCTGCGCATGAAGAAGCTGCTCAACATGAGCGTGAACGAGATTGAATTGAGCGTCCGGGCCGCCAACTGTCTCAACAACGCCAACATCACCACGGTCGGCCAACTGGCGATGAAGACCGAGCAGGAGATGCTCAAGTACCGGAACTTCGGCAAGAAGTCCCTCAACGAGATCAAAGAGAAGCTCGCCGCGCTGGGGTTGACCCTAGGCATGAATATCGACCCGGTCCTCCTGGAACCCCCGAAAGAGGACCCCAAGAAGGTCTAACCGCCCCCTGCTTTATGCGCCACCTTAAACGCACCGCCAAACTGGGGCGGACCGGCGAGCATCGCAACGCGATGCTGGCCAACCTGGTTTGCAGCCTGATTATGAATCGCCGGGTCCAAACCACCCTGGCCAAGGCCAAGGCGGCCCGCCCGGTTGCCGAGAAGATGGTCACGCTGGCCAAGAGCGGCACGCTGCATCACCGCCGGCTCGCCGCCGCCCGCCTCCGCCAGGAAGGCGCGGTCCGTGCGCTCTTCAACGACATCGCCCCAAGCCAGAAAGACCGCCGCGGTGGTTATACGCGGATTGTCAAACTCCGCCCCCGCCAGGGTGATGCCGCTGACGTGGCCATCCTCGAGTGGGTCGAGCCGGTTGTGGCCGGAACCGCCGCCGCTGTCGAGACGGCCGAGGCCGGCAAGACACCGCAAGCCGCGTCCTCGGACGCGAAGCAATAGGGGAGCCCGGCCCCTGGCAGGCGCCGCAATGTTCAGGCCCGTTCTTCGGAACGGGCCTTTTTTCTGCCCACTACTACCCGCCGGGCAGGCGCCACCGGACGGCGGAGCGCCGCGTTTACTGCGGCGGGGCAGGGCGTTAGCGTGCGCCCACCGCGCCGAATCCCTGCGTACGCCGAAGGGCCGCCCTGTCCTGCACCGGGGCATAGATTGACCTGAATCAAAGCCGAAAGGGGCCGGTTGCAGCGTGATGCGTTACCAGCATGCGGCGCGCAACCCGCCTTGGCCCCGGACGCCCGGCCCTTCTCCTGGCCGCGGTGGCCTTCGCTCTTGGCGCGGACCTGTGGGCGCATACGCTGCCCATCAGTTTCGTCACGCTCGTACCCGAGGCCGATTACCTGCATCTCGAGCTCACGATCAACCCATTCGAGTTGAGTTTCTTCTCCGAGATCGACCGCAATCACAACGGCCGGCTCGAGTCCACTGAGCTGGCCGCCGCCGAGGCGTCGATCACCCGGAAGCTGCTTGGGGCGCTGGCCCTCGAGGTGGACGGCAGGCGGCTCGAAGCCGAGGTGGCGGGAATCAACGCCGATCCTGAGAGCCATCACTTTGCACTCCGCGCCCATTATCCCGCCGATACTCGCAATGTCCCGTTGCGGTTGACTTCCACCCTGGCCGCGGAAACCAGCGGCTCGCATCTTACCCAAGTGACGTATCGTCTGGGTGAGCGCACTCAGGCCGCGCGGCTGGACACGCAGTCCAGCCGGGTCACGTTCGAGCCGTTCAACGGGCCTGGCCCCGGCTCCGATCTCCGCGGCGCGCCGGTGGCGCGGCGTGCCCATCCGCCTTCGCTGCTGCTGCTGGCGCTCGCCGGCGCGGGCATTATTCTCGGTCTGGCGGCCGTGATGCGTTTGCGAGCCGGGCCATTATCCCCTCGGGACAAGACTTTATGAGAACCCATGCACCTATCCACTCGAGCGTGACCTGCCGCGGATTTGCGGGGCTTGCGCTGGCGCTGACTCTGGCCACGGCGCACCCTGCCGAGGCCCCGATCTGGGCGATTGGCAAGCCGGACGGTGCGGGCATCGAGTTCGCGCCAGGCGCCCGTGACCGGTTGACCTACACCGTGGGCAGCAGCATTCCGAGCCGCGACTTCGCGGGACATCAGGCCGGCTCGGTGGGCTTCGAGCCCGCGAGCTCGGGCGAGAAACCCTACGCGATCGTCTTCGACCTGCCCTCACCGCCGCAGGGGGCCTATCAACTCGTCGTGGACCTGATCTATCGCTCGGGCGCTCCCGAGTCGATCAAGGTCCAGGTCAACGACCGCAACGGCATCTTTCCGGTCCGCCACGAAACTAAGAAGAGCATTGACGGCGAAGAGGCTAACGGGATGTTGCTGGCGCGCCAGCATTTGGTGGTCCCGATCCCAGCCGCCTGGCTTAAGGCGGCCGGCAACCGGGTGGTGCTGACTCCGCTGGGCCTGGGCGGGATCGATTATGATGCCGTCGCTTTCAGCAGTCTCGGCCAGGGCGCCGCCCCTGGCGGCGAGACACTGCGCCTCGAACCCACGATCTTCTACCGGCGAACCAACGGCCGACTGGCCGAGCGCTGCCAACTGGTGGTGCCCTTCCAGCAACGGATCGCGAATGGGGTCGCCACGGTCCAACTGGGTCAGGCCTCCTACACGCTCCGTTTCAACAGCGGTCCGTACGATTTCGGCGTGCTGACCCCGCTGCTCGAGGTGGCGGCCACGACCGATGGCTCGGACGTGACCGTGGCGGTGGACTTGGACGGCGCGCCAGCGCGGGCCACTCACCCGTTCCAGCCGGCCAAACAGTGGAAAGTGTTCATCTGCCCCAAAGTCCACAATGATGTCGGCTACACGGACCTCCAACCGCACGTCAACGAGCTGGACAATCGCAATACGGACGCGGCGCTGGACATCATGGCCAAATTCCCCTTTTACAAGTTCAATTTCGAGACCGCCTGGTTGGTGGACAATTACCTCGACTGCCGGCCGCCGGCGTATCGTCAGAAGTTCTTCGACTGGGCCGCCAAAGGCCGCGCCACCATCAACGCCTTTTATCTGAACCTGATGACCGGCCTCTGCTCGGGGGAGGAGATGTATCGGGCGATGTATTTCACCCAGCGCCTGCGGCGCGAGCACGGCAGCAATTTCGACTTCGCTTGCCTCACCGACGCGCCCTCGCACTCGTGGTTCCTGCCGTCGCTGCTGAAGGATGTCGGCGTCAAGGCCTTCTCGAACGGCAGCAACCAGAGCCGCGCGCCCATCCTGCACTTCAGCGATCTCAACGAAAACTCACCGTTCTACTGGGAGGGCCTGAATGGCGAACGCGTGTTCATGTGGTTCGCCCGCAGCTATACGCAATGGAAACGGCTGACCGGGCCGGACTTTCTCAACCGGGCCGCCAACTTTGATTACCTCAAGACCAGTGTGCCGCAGTTCCTCACGCAGTTCCTGCGCCGGGAGTACGCCCCCGATGCGGTGATGATCTATGGGGCCTACGTCGATAACGCCGCCATTCCCGAGACCGGCGAAGCCGAACTGATCGAGCGTTGGAACAGGGAGTTCGAGTTCCCCAAACTCGTTGTGGCCTCGGACGCAGAGTATTTCGGCTACATCGACAAGCATTTCGGCGCGCGCCTGCCCGTGTATCGGGGCGATGCCGGGGCCTATTGGGAAGACGGCGTGGCCTCGACCGCCGTGGCGACCACGCTCAACCGCCGCGCCCATGACCTCCTGCCCGCGGCGGAGACCACCGCCAGCTTCGCCACGCTGTTCGACCCGCGCAACCGTTACCCGGCCGAGGATTTCCGCGGCGCATGGAAGAACGTCCTGTTCTATGACGAGCACACCTGGGGGGCGCACAACAGCGTCAGCCAGCCCGACCGCGAGTTCGTGACGCGACAATGGGAGATCAAGGAGAGCTACGCGACCCGTGCGAATCTCGACGCCCGCAACCTCCTGGCCCGCGGGTTCAACCGGCTTTGCCAGCAACTGGACGTCGAGGGCGACACTGTGCTCGCGTTCAACTGGCAGAACTGGCCACGCACCGAACCGCTCGAGGTCGAGATCGATCAGACCCGGCGCCTGGTGGACCTGCAGACGGGCAAAGCGGTCCCACTCGATGTCGTGGTCCAGAAGGACGGCTGGCGGCGCGTTCGATTCCTGGCGGAACAGGTGCCGCCCATGGGCTACCGGGGCTATGCCATCCGGGGCCTGGACCCGGCGCCGGCACCAGGCAACGAGAAGGCCGCCGGCAACACGATCGAAAGCCCGTTCTACCGGCTGACGGTCGATCCCATGACCGGCGGCATCAAGAGTCTGGTGGACAAGATCGAGAACAAGGAGTTGGTGGATGCCCGCGCGCCGGTGGGCTTGAACGAATATGTTTATGTGACTGGCGGCGAGGGCTCGCTGATCCTCAACCACACCTTCGGCACACCGCCCGCCAACCTGGCGCTCCATCGGCCGGCCGGCGCTGAAATCATCGAGAACCTCAAGACACCCCTGGGCCAGCGCATCGTGGTGCTAGCCAGGTCAACCAACACGCCGAGCATCCGCAGCGAGTATATCCTCTATGACAAAGTGAAGCGGGTGGACATCCAGAACGTCGTGCAGAAGGATGAAACGCGCGCGAAGGAAGCCGTCTATTTTGCCTATCCGTTCGCCGCCGAGCAACCGGCGCTGGAATACCAGATCCAAAACGGCTGGTGCCGGCCCAACGAAGACCAATTGCCCGGGGCCTGCCGCGAGTGGTTTACCCCCCAAAACCTCGTCCACGTGCGCGACGGCGCTTTCTCGGTGGCCTGGGCCACGCCCGACGCCCCGTTGGTGTGTCTGACCGACATCAACCGTGGCAAGTGGCCGAGCCATCTGCCCATCCGCAACGGCCATGTCTATTCTTATGTGATGCATAACTACTGGTTCACCAATTACCGCGCCAGCCAGGGTGGCGCGTTCAGGTTCAGGTACTCCCTGACCAGCGGGCGCAACCTCGACCGCCCGCAGTTGGCGCGGTTCGATGCGGACACCCGCAGCCCGGTGCTGGCCTATCCGTTTGTGAGCTCGTTTTCCGCGCGGGTCGGCGGCGGGCAGCGACCGCTGCCGCCGGCGGCGGGATCGTTCCTGCGGCTCGAGGGGGCCAACCTGCAGATGGTGACCCTCAAGGCCGCCGAGGATCAGAACGGGTTCATCGTGCGCTTCCGCGAAATCGCCGGCCAGGCCGGCGAGGCTCAGCTCGAGGCGCCGACGCTCCGCCTCCAGAAAGCCTGGTTGTGCAACGGTGTCGAAGTGAACCAGAAGGCCCTCTCCACCGGGCCGTCCTCGGTGAAGGTGCCCTACACTCCGAACCAGTTCGTTACGGTGCGGTTGGTGGCCGAGGGCGCCCTCCCCAAGGTGGCCAGGAAGTAGCACGGGACGCCCGCCATCGCCGGCCGTCCAGCGCCGCCCAGCGGTTCGCTTGACGAAGTCGCCATTCGGGTTCACGCTATCGGTCATCAGCCCGGTTTAAGACGGAAGCCTCCGGTTGGGGCGTTCCGCCGCCGGGAGGATTAACCGTGACCTTGACACGACGCGAACCGACCCCCCGGCGCCTGCCTGCCGCCCGGATTGGCGGTGTCGGGGATGGCTTCACACTTATCGAACTGCTGGTGGTGATCGCCATTATCGCGATCCTGGCCGGGCTGCTGCTGCCGGCCCTGGCCCGTGCGAAGGAAAAGGGCAAGTCCACCAGTTGCCTCAACAACCTGCACCAGATGGCGATCGCGCAGCAGCTTTACGCGGGCGACTTTCAGGGACGCTTCGTTCACACCTTCCAGGTGCGTGGCAACAACGTCTTCCGCAAGGCTTGGTTCAACTTTCTTCAACCCTACCAGCAGAACACGAATCTCATGCTCTGTCCCACCCGCACCCGCAAGTTCAAGGACTTCATGCAGAACTACCCGAGCGAGGCGGTCGATAAGTCCGTTTCGAACTACGGCATGAACTTCCGTCTGGGCGGCTGCGACTGGCCCGATGTCTGGGACCTCAAGAACTGGCCGGCTGCCAAGGACACCGCGGTACGGAATCCCGCCGGGGTTGTCTTCCTCGCGGATAGCGGCACCAAGCCGATCAACACCAAGGACCCCGAGAAGTGCGTTACCCCGGCTTCTCCGGAGAAGCCCGGCTGTTGGATCGTGCACGACCCCGCCAACGACGCCCCGAACAACGGGGGCGTGACCAACGAAGACCCCAACTGGGGCGGTCCGCATCCACGCCATTCCAATCGCAGCAACAACGTCTTCGCCGATGCCCACACCGCCAACATGAAGCCCTCGCAATGGTACTGGGGCGCCACCCCCTGGCTTAAACCCGATGTCGGCGGGCCGTAGCCTCAGCGCTTCCTCAGGTCAACGCACACCAACCGGCCCGCCCCGCGGGCATACAACCGGCCATCGGCCAGGGCCGGGCAGGCGCGCACCCCGGACCCGAGTAATTGGGCTCGTCCGGTTTCGCGAAACCGATCCGGGTCCTTGGCAATGGCCAGGAGCAAGCCGCTCTCGAGCAGAGCCAGCAGACGTGTGGGTGTCACGAGCAGGCTCCCTGCGCCGAGACCTTCTTGTGTCCATCGGATTTTCCCGGTCCTCAGCTCGACGCACCGCAGCCGCGGACCCTGCTCCTGCCGGCCATCGAAGCCAAAGAGGTAACCGTTCCAATGCACGCTCGTTCCGTAGTGGTTGGAAAGGACGTCGTCCCCCGACCATACCGTTTCGAGCTTCGCGCCCCTGGCCCGCAGCAACACGGCCCCAGTCTGGTAGGAGGCCGACAAGAAAACCAGATCGTCCACCACGACCGGTGTCGCGGCGTTGACCGAGGCGTGCATCCGCGAGCGCCAGGGGAACGTGAAACGGATGGCGCCCGACGCCGGTTCGAGCCCCACCAAACCGGCCCGCGTCAGGAAGAGCGCCACACGTTGATTCTCGAGGGGGGCCACGATGGGTGAGGAATAACTCGCTTCGTCGTCGGTCGCCTTCCAGAGCAGCTTCCCGTTCTCGGCGCCCAGGGCGACGATACCCGCCCCCGGCAACCCTCCGAGGTTGAGCAGCGCGGCGGAACCTTCGATCAACGGCGAACAGCCAAAGCCGAAGAATCCCTCTCGTGCTCCGTAGTCTGCGCGAGTGTCAACCGCCCATGCTCGCTCTCCGCTGGCCAGGGTCAGGCAATGCAGCTTTCCCTCGGCTCCGAATGTAAAGACCTTGCCGCCGGCGATAGCGGGGGTGGCGCGTGGCCCATGATCTTCGCCGGCAATCTGGTCGTGATATCCCGTCGCATAGCCAAACGACCAGAGTGCCTTCCCGCTGGCAGCCTCGAGACACTCGACCACCTCCCGATCCCCGAGCCGATGAAACAGCACCAGTTTGCCCGCCGCGACGACCGGTCCGCTGAAGCCTTGCCCCACCGTCTTCTGCCATACGATCGGCGGGCCTTCCTTTGGCCAGGTCTCGCCCAAGTCGTTACCCGCGTAAACGCCGTCGCGCGTCGGCCCAAGGAATTGCGGCCAGTCGGAGGCGTCGGCCGCCGGGAGGGCTGCCAGCAGCCACAGGGCGCCGAGGTGCGCGCTTCGCATCGCGAACGTCTGCCACAATCCGGAGAGCATGGGAACAGATTATTGAACGCACGCCTTTAGTCGGCCTGCCAAGCGGATATGGCTTGCCCGGCGATCGCCAACCGCCAAGGGCGCTGCGTCAACGCGGCCGCGGGCCGGACCGGCCCACTTCGTAAACAAACACGCGGCGTTGCTCGTCCACGGCCACAGGGACCCAGTCGGTCAGCGGGAACTTGTGGGAGGCGATGATGGCGCCCGGCCGCAGTTGCCCAGCCAGGCGGCTGCGGAGGTTGTGGTTGGTTCCACTGAGCAGGAAGAGCGTGACCACGTCGGCATCGGAGAGATCGAACCCGAAGAGGTCGCCCCGCTCGATGCGCGCCCGGTCCCGCAGACCCAGCACCCGGATGATGGTATTGGCGAGGAGGCAACGGACGGGGTCGATCTCGACCCCCACGGCCCGCGCTTTGAACAGGAGCGCCGCCAGAATCACGATGCGCCCATCCCCTGCGCCCAGGTCCACAACCTTTTGTCCCGGACGCACCCTCGCCAGGTCCAGCATCCTCCGGACGGTCCCCAGCGAAGAAGGCAGCCATGGCGCTCCCCAGATGGTAGGCAGAAAGACCCAGACCAGCACGACCACCGAGGGGACCAGCAGGAAGAGCGAGATGTAAAACCAGTGCCGAACAAGGAACTCAATGTTGCTCAGGAGCACAGCCATCGTTCTACACCGTTCGGCCCGGGCGCGCAGCTAAAAAGTTCGCAAAAGACCTCACCTGGCGGGCTCACTCGTCGAACGCGCGCTGCCGCCGGCGCTTTTTCAGCGAGTGGCGCGCCTTGGTCTCGAGGATGCGCTGCTTGACCACGCGCGGCCGCGGGCGGCTCTGACGACGGACCCGCTCGCGCGCGTCGCGTTCCGCCGCGGCCGCCGCCTTCCGTTGCTGGTCGATCTTGTCCAGCAGCCACTCGCGCGCCAACGCCCGGTTGGCCGCCTGGGAGCGCTCGGCCTCGCACCGCACCTGCAAGCCGGTGGGCCGGTGCGACAGCACCACCGCCGTGGAGGTCTTGTTCACGTTTTGCCCGCCGCGACCTCCGGAGTGGGTGAACAACTCATCGAACTCATCGTCCCGCAAGCCGAGCGTGGCGAGGCGGCGGCGCCACGACTCCTGTTGCCGGTCCGTGATGTCGTGAGTTTTCAGGCCGCTGCCCATGCCGCAGTGTTGCTACCCCGTGCCCTCGACGCCATCCAAAACCGTCCCGCCCGTCCCGCCCCGGAGGCGCCGAGTCTTGTCTTTGCGTCCGAAACCGGGCTCCATCTGTGCTGCATGGTTTTCAAACGCGCAACGCAAGCCGCGTGTGTGGGGGCGCTCTGGCTGAGCTCGGGTGCCGGGATTTCGGCGGCTATCCGGCCCGTCCCGGTCGCCTCGCCGCAGGGGGTTTATGTCGAAATCCGGGACGGCGACCGTCCAGTGTTTTCACCACTGGCGCCGGGAGCCTCGTTGGTCGTTACCCATCCGGATGGCGTGACATTGGCTGTCCAGACCGTCTGGACCAACCAGGGCGGGCTTCTGCACCTCTCCGGCGCCGCCGCGGCCGGCATGGTACTGAGCGAGACTTATCGCAACCTCAACCCCGATCTGATCGAGCGCGTCGTTACCGCCACGGCGCGCTCGGACCAGCGTTGCTTCCTGGACTTCGGCTGGAAGGCCGCGGTGCAGAGCGAGTTTTATTCCTTTCTGGGGCCGGAGAAGACTGCTCGACGCTACAGTCCGAGTTGTTCGGGCCCCGAGTTCAGCGAGCACTCGTCACAGACTTTTCCGATGCTCGGTTTCCGCAAGGGCAACATGTTTTGGGGAATGCTGGGTGACTCACCGGGCTTCTGGCAGAACCGATGTTTCCTGGAGTTCGATCCGGGCAACGCCCGTCTCTCGCTGCGGAATGGCGACGGTTCAGCGCGCCGGGTGATCAGCATCCCGCACGAGGTCGATGCGACGAGTGTCTATCGGGCTTCGTTCGACGGCTGGCAGCATCTCGAGCAAGGCCAGACGAACAGTTGGACGACCTGGCTGTTCGCGTCCCCCGTGCGATCGCAGTATGACATTCAGTTGGCGGCGCACGTGGCCCTGGCCAACGCGAAGGGCTTCAACGGGTCGGGCCTGGAGGCGATCCTGCGCAACACCTCCTGCCTCCTCCTGCGCCGCAACCTGCTCCGGCCGGAAAGCGATTACCTCTTCATCTCGGGCGTGGGCTACGGTTGGAAGCAATGGGTGAGCGACGGGTTCTGGATGAGCCGCGGCCTCGGCGATCCGCGGTTCGACGCGGAGGCGCAGGCCGCGGTTTTCTACGAACGGCTCGATTACGAGGATAACGCCCAGTATTACCTCATCTGGTCGGTGCTGGTGAAACGCGAGGGTGGTTCGCTCGACGCCCGCACCGTCGCTCGCGCCTATCAGTTCATCCGCCAGCACGAGAAGGATGGCTACTTTCTGCCGCCCCGGCTCAAACCCGAACTCAAATCCTTCCGGACCTACCACGACCTGCTGCCTTATGAGGACGGCGACCCGCCCTCGTCGGATCAAGGGTTCCATTGCGCGGCCCTGCTCGGGGCGAGGGAACTGGGCTTTGGCGTTACCGATGATGACCTTCAGGCGGCCATCGGCGCCTACCGGCGCATGTTCAATTCTGCGGGCGGTTACATGCCGACCAGCCTCCAGCAGCAGCAGCACATCGGCCAGGACGCCCTCTACGGCGAGGTGCTCGCGTTCGCCGTGTTCGGCCGGAAACTCCTGCCCGACGAACTCGTGCGGCGGCACCTGGAGACGAGCATGCGGATTCAATCGCCCTACGGGATGCGGGTGATCTCGAAGGGCAACGGGGACCTGCTCGAGGGGCACAGCGGAGTCTATGTCTTCGGCGGTTCATGGTTTTTGAACGACGGGGCGAATTACCTTGACGGGTTGATTCACGGGATGGACCCGGCCTGGGTGGATGATCGCCTGCTGTGGCGCCTGGAGAAGGAGCTTGCGCACATGCCGGCGTTCCACGAATCCATCAGCACCGTCAACGGCGCGCCGCACGGGCACCACCTCTACTCGTGGAACTCGGGCTTCTGGTGGCTGCGACGCGAGGTGCGCCGGCGGCTGGGGCAAACAGGTCCGGACGCGCTGGAGGCGCGGCTGGACCAGGCCCTGGGCGTGCTGCGCCGGGAAGGATACCTGGCGCTCGATCCGGCCGCAGCCACGCTCCGGCCCAGGGATTGACCCGGCCCTGCCCGCCGGATGTCAGCGGCAAATGCCGCGTTCAGACCTGCGCACGAACTGCACCAGGTGCTCGATCTCGGGCAGGGCGGGGAGGTCCGACTCGATTCGGGCCAGCGCGTTCGAGACGGTCAAGCCCTCACGGAACAGAATGCGGTAGGCCTGTTTCAAGGCGGCCTGGGCCCCTTCGGAGACGCCATTGCGCTCGAGGCCCACTTTGTTGACGGTGCGTGCCTCGGCCGGGTTGCCGTCCGCCAGCATGAAAGGAGGCACGTCCTGAACCACCTTCGAACAACCGCCGATGATCGCCATACGTCCGATGCGGCAGAATTGGTGCACGGCGGCCAACCCGCCGATGACAGCGTGGTCCTCGACCAGCACATGCCCGGCGAGCGTCGCCACGTTGGACATGATCACCCGGTTGCCGAGGGTCACGTTATGCGCGAGGTGGCAGTAGGCGAGGATGTGGTTATGCGATCCCACGACGGTCGTTTCGCCGTCGCCGGTGGCGCTGTTGATCGTGACGTACTCGCGGAACGTGTTGAAGTCGCCGATTCGAGTACGGGTGATGCCCCCTTTCCATTTGAGGTCCTGGGTTTTGGTCCCGAGGCAGGCGAAAGGAAAGATTTCGTTGCCCTGGCCGAGGGTGGTATGGCCCTCGAGGACGACGTGCGCATGGAGGACGCAACGGTCGCCAAGGGTCACGCCGGGTCCGATCACACAGTAGGGGCCGATGTCGCATTCGACTCCGAGGTGCGCCCCCGCATCGATCACCGCCGTCGGATGGATCATGGCCTGGGTTAGCTGATGTGGTACACGGAACTCCGAATCCGCGCGCCGGCCTGCTCGATCTTGCGCCAACTGCTGCGGTCATTGAGCGTCACCCAGCGGCGTTCTTCCTTGCGGTAATGCCAATCGCGATCCGATTGGTAGAAGATCTGCACACCGCGGCCTTCGATGATGTTGTAAATCTGGCTGTCGTGGTTGTTCTGGGAATCGTAGTCCGTGACCGCGCGCTGGCCCATCTCCGAGTAGAGTTCGTTGAGTTCGAGGAGTTGTTCGTTGATGGCCGGCTCGAGCGGTTTGACCTTCAAGCCGATGCGCTGGGCTTCACGCAGGGTGATCGGGTAGCTGTGCGAGGGGTAGCTCGAATTGAGGGCCTGGCTGATGGCCACGGCCTTGCGCCGGTCTTTCAAATGATAGGAGAGGATCTCCATGCAGAGTTTGACCGAGAGCGAGCTGACGCGGTGCACGGCCCCGATCACCAGCGGATGGATGTAGGGGAAGATGGCTTGATAGGGGTTGATGGCGTTGTCGCCAACCTCCTTCTGCCACAGTCCGATCAGGCGCATGAGCTCGTCCTGGCTGACGCTGACGCGGTCGTTGTCGCGATCCAGCGGGGAGAGTTGGTGGGCAAGGGAGGTGTCCACGGCCGAGAGGTGCGCCAGCGGTCCCATCTGGATTTCGTCCGCTCCGAGCGCGAGCATCGTGGCGGCGGATTGGCACTCGAGGGGCACGACGGCGACCAACCGTGCGGCGAATTGGCGCAGGAGGTTTACCATCATCAACGAGGCTTGGCCGGAGCCGCCGTCCGACTTGATGAACAGCATGATGCGCGGCTGGCGTCCCAGTTTGCGCAGCACGCCGTAGAGCCCCACCACGTCGTTCTGGCACACCGAGCCGTTGTTCGAGTTCCAGTAGGCGAGGAAGGTCGCTCCGAGGCCCTGCTCGAGTCGGCGGATGATCTTCTGCGTCCGCGAGAAAAGCACGGGGGGGCGCTTGATCTTCGGCCGGCGCGGTTTCGAGGCTCGTCTGGCTGCCGTTTCGGGTGTCATGGGTTCTGGACGGAAGCGGCTCGTGGCGTGGAGGGATGGAGGCGCGGCACGATCCAAGGTGTGTTCAGAGGCACGTTGCTCGATGCCGATCAGGCATCCACCAGCATGAAGGTCACTTCCGCCTCGCTTACGACTTCCTGGTTCACGAGGCAGACCCCCTTGGCCTTGCCGATCTTGCCGCGCGCTTTGGTAAGCTCGACGTCGATCACCAGGCAATCCCCGGGCCGGACCGGCTTGCGCCACTTAACGCTCTCGGCCGACATGAAGTAGGCCAGCTTGCCTGTGTTCTCGGCCTGCTTGAGCATGAGGATGCCGGCCACCTGCGCGATGGCCTCGAGCTGCAACACTCCCGGCATGATCGGGTGCTGCGGGAAATGTCCCGCGAAGAACGGTTCGTTGATGCTCACGTTCTTGTAGGCGGAAATCGTGTTGCCCGCGATGCGTGTGACCCGGTCCACCATCAGGAACGGATACCGGTGCGGCAGGATGCGCATCAATTGGTCCACGTCCAGGGTCGCCCCGTCCACGACCGGGATGGCGGGCTTCGCGCCCGAGGCCTCGGGGGCGGGCTTGGGCGGGAGCGGCGGGGGCAGGAAGGCCTGCGCGCTGAGCATGGGCCGGCGCAGTTGCTGGCTGATTTGCCGGGCGAGCTCGCAGTTGGCGGCGTGGCCTGGGCGAATGGCCACGATGTGCCCCCGCACCGGCCGGCCCAACAGGGACAAGTCGCCCAGCAAGTCGAGGATCTTGTGCCGGACGAATTCCTCGGCGAAGCGCAGCGGTTCGGTGGTCAGCACCGCATCATCGCGGATCACGACGGCGTTCTCGAGGCTCCCGCCCTTGATCAGGCCGTTCTTGATGAGGTACTCGATCTCCTCGAAGAAACAAAAAGTGCGGGCGGGGGCCAATTCGCGTTTCCAGGTCTCCGGAGTGACCTCGAGCGAAAAGAACTGGGTGTGTCGTCCTTGCTTGTCGGCGCTGGTGCAGGAGACCTTGAGGCGGTCGTAGGGGAAAGCCGCCAGGTAACTCTCGCCGGCCTGCAACTCGAGGGCTTCGCTGATGGGGTAGGGCTCACGCGGCTCGCCCTGCGGCACACAGCCGACCGACTCGACCATGCGGCAATACTCGCGGGCGCTGCCGTCGGCGATGGGCGGCTCACTGGCATCCAACTCGACGACGGCGTTGTCGATCCCCAGACCGGCGAAGGTGGCAAGGACATGCTCGACGGTGTGGATGCGCACGCTGGCCTTGGCCAGGGTGGTCGAGCGGGTGGTCTCGGCGATGTGGTCCAGACTGGCCTCGACCTCGGGACTCCCCTCGAGGTCCACCCGGCGGAAGCGCACACCGGTGTTGGGTGGAGCGGGGACAAACCGCATGTTCACCTTGTCGCCGCTGTGCAATCCGATCCCGGAGAAACTGACTGCTTCGCGCAACGTCTGTTGCTGTAACACGTTGAGTATTAAAGCGGCGCACCTGAGGGTTGGCAAGCCTCGTAAGATGAAGGGAAGGGGGGCGGTGCCTCGCCAACTCACGGTTGGTGAGCCAGAATAGCCTCAAGCAGAACACCACCAATCGCATGGCCGTAAGCCGTCAGTTCGATTTTCTGGATCGCCTGCTCCAGGTGAGCAGCGCTCCGCAGGGTGCCCAGCACCCGCACCCGTGAAGGCTGCATAGGTATACGTGGTTGCGATCGTTATGGCGGCCCTTGCGTCCCCAGGGTGCTTCAGTGAGGAACGATCCAAGCACGTCGCGACGAATGCGCCACCACGTGCCGGCCACGCCGAAGAGCTGTTTTCCAGGTTATTGAACGATCACCCAGAGTGGATAACAAGACACTCTGGCGGGGGCATTCGAGCCTTGTTTATCCCGTCATATCTACCCACAAAAGCGACGTTGCACCAACTCCGGTTTCTACCAGAGCTTTCCTCGCTCACGCTACGCCTTCAACCGGAGAGGGACCCGCTGAAGGTGGCCGCGGTACGCGAACTCCGGGCAGTCACTAGCCGAAACAAAGGGCGCTGACGTATGGCTGAACTGGACCTTATCCGGTGGGATGGGGAACCGCCTTCGCTGACTGGTGGCACCGAGGGCACGCCATCTTCCGGCGGCGTCCAATCCTGTGGCCCTTTTTTCTTGTAATTGCGTTCGATTCGGGCGAAATCGCGATCTGGAACGCAAACAAATCTTATGCTTCAGCCATCTTGCCCCGGTCGTCACGAATCCAGCTCTTCCCTTCGACCCTCGGCCTTGGCGGCGAGGGCCAGGCAGGTCCCCGATCGCGTGTCGCGGCGCCAGTTCCTCCGGCGGGCGGCCGGGCTGGGGACGGCGGTGGCGGCCTTTCCTGAGTTCGTCCCGGCCTCCGGACTGGGCCGGGCCGGGACCGTGGCCCCGAACAGCCGGATCGTGATGGGCTGCATCGGCGTCGGAGGGCAGGGGACGCGGGGGATGGCGGGTGGCATTTGGGCGCCGGAAGGCGGATTCATCGGCCGCAAGGAGATTCAAGTGGTGGCGGTGGCTGATGCCAACCAACGGAACCGAGACAACGCCCAACGCATCGTGAACGAAAAGTACGGCAACCGCGACTGCGCGAGTTACCGCGATTTCCGCGAGTTGCTCGCCCGGCGCGAGATTGACGCGCTGCTGGTGGCGACCGGCGACCGCTGGCATCCGTTGGTGGCGATCGCCGCCGCCCAGGCGGGCAAGGACGTTTATTGCGAGAAGCCAACCTCGGTGACGATCGAGGAAGCACTCGCCGTGCGCGCCGCCGTGCGCCGTTACGGCACGGTGATGCAGGTGGGGACGCAACAGCGTTCCAGCTATTCCTTCCGCTTCGCCTGCGAGTTGGTCCGCAACGGTTACATCGGCGACGTGAAAGAAGCCATCGTGGCGGTCGGCGGCCCCGCCGGCATCCGGCACTGCGACCTGCCGGGTGAACCGGTGCCGGATTGGCTCGATTATGACCTCTGGCTTGGGCCCATCCCCTGGCGTCCGTTTAACTCGCGTTTTGTGGGCGGCTGGATGGGCTACCGGGATTGTTCCGGCGGCGAGATGACTAACTGGGGCGCGCACCACTTCGACATCGCCCAATGGGGCCTGGGCATGGACGAGAGCGGACCGATCGAGATCATCCCGCCCAACGGCAAGGACATCAAAGTGCTGACCTACCGTTACGCCAACGGCGCGCTCCTGACGCGCGACCCGGACCGGCTGATGCGCGAGGCTGGCCAGGGCAACGGCGTGATGTTCACCGGCACGAAGGGCAAGGTGGCCGTCTGGCGCTACGAACTGCGAACCTGGCCGGAACACCTTGCCCGGCAGAGGCTCGGTCCGAATGAGTTGCACCTGCACGAGTGCGACAATCATCACACTGACTTCATCAACTCGATTCGTTCGCGCTCCCGACCCGGGAGCGACATCGGCATCGCCGCGCGATCGATCACCGTCTGCCACCTCGGCAACATCGCCTATGAACTGGAACGTCCGGTGGAGTGGGACCCGCAACTTGAGCGGTTCGTGAACGACCCACAGGCGGACCGTCTGTTCTCACGTTCGATGCGCAGCCCCTGGCACCTGTAAGCCTATGAACCACATCGAGATGCAAGACCGGCCGGGCCCTGGGGACGCCAGCGGGGTGCGGGCATCGGATCGCGCGGCCAAACCGATGGCAGCTCTCGCGCGGCCCGTGGCCGTCGGTTGCGCCGTCCTGTTCGCGCTCGGCCTTTGGCCCGCGCGCGCCGACGCCCTGGACGATGCCCTCGCGCAGCTCAAGACCTATCACTTCGGCCAGGACCGGGCCGTGCTCGACAAACTGGCGAGGCTGGTCGTAGAGGCGCGGGCCACGCCCGCCGTCAGCGAGGACCTGGCTCATCGGCTGGCCGCGGTGCTGCAAACCGATGCGGCCTTCGACGCGAAACAGTTCGTTTGCCGCGAGTTGGTGACCATCGCCACCGAACGCGAGGCGCCCGCGTTGGCTGGCCTGTTGAAGGACGAACAGCTCTCGCATCTGGCCCTCCAGGCGCTCGTGCGGATGCCCGGCCGTTCCGTCGATGCCCTGCTCCGCGAGGCCCTGGGCCAAACGACCGGCCGCACCCAGATCGGGATCATCCATACCCTCGGCGATCGTCGTGACGGCGATGCGCTCGCGTCCCTGGTTCGTCTGCTCGAGGGACCGGATGAGACGCTCGCCGCCGCCGCCGTGGCGGCGGGCAAGATCGGCGGCCAGACCGCGGCCGAGGCGCTCATCAGACTCTGGGCCAGCGCGAGCGGTGCGATCCGGCCGACCGTGGGCGACGCCCTGCTGACTTGCGCGGACGTGCAGATGTCGCAAGGGGACATGGAGGGCGCTGCCCGGATTTGCGAGCTGCTATATCGTGCTGAAGGCTTCGATCGTCTGCGCGCCGCGGGCCTGCGCGGCCTCGCAAAGGCCCGCCCGTCGCAGGCGGTGGAACTGGCCGCCGAGGCGCTAAAGGACGAGGGCGCGCCTCGTCAGCAGGCCGCCGCGGCATCGATCCGTGAACTGCCGGGCGCCGCCGCCACGCGGACGTTCGCCCGCCAGTTGGCCTCGTTGGGCCCGATCGGGCAGGTCCTGGCGCTGAGCGCGCTGGGTGAGCGCGGGGACGTGGCCGCTTTGCCCCAGGTGACGGCGCTCTGCCTGAGCGCGGACGGTGCGGTGCGGCTTGCGGCCCTTCGCGCCGTGGGGGTCCTGGGTGATGACTCGAGCGTAAAGTTGCTCCTCGTCCACGCGTCGGGCGGCGACGACCTCGAGCGGGAGGCCGCGCGGGCGGCACTTACGGCGTTGCGCGGACCCGGGATCAACCAGACGCTGGCGCAGGCCTTGGGTGGCGGCGAAGCGAAGGCGCGTGTCGAAATCATTAACGCCTTGAGCCGCCGAGGCGCGGCCGAAACGTCCGTGAAACTCCGGGGCATGACTGATGACGCCGCGGCGGAAGTTCGTTTGGCGGCCTTTCGCGCGCTGCGTGAGCTGTCCCCGTTTACCGAACTGCCAGCGTTGGTCGAACTGCTGCTTCGAGGCCGGACGGAGGACCGTGACGAGGCCGAGAAGATGGTGCTGGCGGTGGCGCGCCAGGGCGCCGATGAGGCACAGCGAACCGCGGTGCTTTTAGGCAGGCTGGCGGAGGCCAAGGAGGCCTCGACGAGGGTCTCGCTGTTGCGCCTGCTGGGTCAGATCGGCGGCGGCCGTGCGTTGGGCGCCTTGCGCGCCGCGGCCCGCGATGATCACGCCGAGGTTCGCCTCACGGTGACCCGGTCCCTGGCGGAGTGGTCCACCGACGAGCCGTTGGCGGATCTGCGGGCCACGGTGCGGGAGGGCCGCGATGAACAGCAACGGTTGCTCGCGCTCCGCGGCTACATCCGGCTGATTGGGTTGAACGAGGCGCGTGCCCCGAAGGACGCCTCGCGGCTGTACCGCGAAGCGATGGGCCTGGCATCCAACGCGCCGGAGAAGCGGATGGTACTGGCCGGCCTGGCCGAACTGCGCACCCTCGAGGCCCTCGAGTTGGCCGCCGCAACGCTTGCCGACCCCGTCCTCCGTCCCGAGGCGGAGGTGGCCGTATTGGCCATCGCCCGGGGCGTGTGCGGGGCCTACCCGGACCGGACAAAGGCCGTGCTGGCGCGGGTGCTCGAGGGCGCTCGAGCGCCGGCGGCGAGCAAGCAGGCCCAGGAGGTGGCGGGCCTGCTCCAGAGCTTCGGCGACTACCTCGCCGCGTGGGAGTATTCCCCCGCTTACACCCAGGGCGACGCAGGCTGTCAACAGCTTTTTGACATCCCCTTCGCCCCGGAAATCCCCGAGCAGAGCGCGGCCGTGGTCTGGCGCATTCTGGCGCCGAGCACCGACCCGCGGCAACCCTGGCTGCTGGACCTGCTGGCCGCCCTCGGCGGCGAACAGCGGGTGGCCTATCTCCGCACTCGGGTCTGGTCGCCCCAAGCCGAGTCGCTGATTCTGGAACTGGGCAGCGACGACGGCATCAAGGCGTGGGTCAATGGCAGGCTGGTGCATGGGAACAACGCCGTCCGTGCCATCGCCCCGGCCCAGGAGAAGGTGAAGGTGGCTTTGCAACAGGGCTGGAACACCCTGCTCCTCAAGGTGACCCAGAACGTCATGGGCTGGAGCGCTTGCGCTCGATTCCGAAAACCCGGCGGCGAGGCAGTCGAGGGGTTGCGCGCGCAGGTCGAGTGATCGGCGGCCGGGGCAGGATGACCGGCGCGCCGGGCGCCGTTTGGTCCTTTAGGCTTGTCTCGGAATCTGGGGCGTGGATCACTATTACATGCGCTCATTGCTGCGTCGCTGGATTCACGGTCTCACGAGAATGGCACTCCCGGCGTGTCTGGCTCTGGTTGCCCCGGGCCCGCGGGCCAGTGAGGAAGCGCGCCTGCTCCGGTTTCCCGCCATTCATGGCAAGCAGATCGTGTTCAGCCACGCCGGCGATCTCTATACCGTGGCGTCCACCGGGGGCGTGGCCCGCCGGTTGACCAGTGATGTGGGCTACGAGATGTTCCCGCGCTTTTCCCCTGATGGGAAATGGATTGCCTTCACCGGCCAGTACGACGGGAACACCGAGGTCTTCCTCATGCCGGCGGAGGGCGGCGTCCCGCGGCGGCTGACCTACACTGCCACCCTGGACCGCGACGATGTGTCCGATCGCATGGGGCCCAACAACATCGTCATGACCTGGCGCGACGATCAGACGATCATTTTCAGGTCACGCCGGGCCGATTGGAACCCGTTCAATGGCCACTTGCTGGCGGCGTCGATCGACGGCGGGTTGCCCAACCCGCTGCCGTTGCCGCGCGGCGGCTGGTGTTCGTATTCGCCGGACCGAAAGCGGCTCGCGTACAACCGCGTTTTTCGCGAGTTCCGCACGTGGAAGCGCTACCGGGGCGGCCAGGCCGATGACATCTGGATCTACGACTTCGAGAAACAGACGACGGAGAACATCACGTCGAACGCGGCGCAGGACATCTTCCCGATGTGGTTCAAGAACAGGATTTACTTCCTTTCCGACCGGGACGAACGCAAGAAACTCAACCTCTACGCATTCGACCTGGACCGGAAGACCACGACGCAAGTGACCACGTTCACCGAGTTCGACGTCAAGTTCCCATCCCTGGGCGACGACGCGATCGTCTTCGAGAACGGCGGCTACCTTTACCGTCTCGACCTCGCCACGGATCGCTCGCAGAAGGTCAGCGTGTTCCTCGAGGAGGACTTCGCGCTGGCCCGTGGCGGGCTCAAGGACGTGAGCAAGCAGATCACCTCCTACGCCCTCGCGCCCGATGGCAGCCGGGCCTTGTTCGGGGCGCGCGGTGAGGTGTTCACCGTCCCCGCCAAGCACGGCCCCACGCGCAACCTCACGCGCACGTCCGGCGTGCACGAACGCGACCCCGTCTGGTCGCCGGACGGCAAGTGGATCGCCTGCGTGTCCGATGGCAGCGGCGAGGACGAGCTTTACCTGATCCCGCAAGACGGCAGCGCGCCCGCCACCCAATTGACCACCAACGCCGACACCTACAAGTATCACCCCGTCTGGTCGCCCGACAGCAAGAAGCTCCTTTGGTCTGACAAGAAGCAGCGGTTGCAGTTTGTCGAGGTCGAGGGCAAGCAGGTGACGCGCGTCGATCAGGCCACCGTTTGGGAGATCAACGATTACGTCTGGTCGCCCGACAGCCGGTGGATCGCCTTCGTCCGGCCCGAGGAGGCCTCGCTGAGCCGCCTGGCGCTCTATTCGGTGGAGAGCAAGGAATGGCGTCCGGTGACCGACGGCTGGTTTGCCTCCCACGACCCGGCGTTCAGCGCCGATGGCAAGTATCTCTTCTTCGTGTCGGAACGCGACTACACCCCGCGCTTCGCCCAGCTCGAGCCCAACCACGCCTACTTCGACATGTCGCGCATTTACCTGGTTTCGCTGGCTCGCGAGACACGGTCTCCGTTCGAGCCCCAGAGCAACGAGGTCAAGATCAAGACCGAGGACAAGCCCGACGCGCACAAGGACGAAGGCAAGGAGGAGAAGAAAGAGGCCAAACCGGTGGTCCTCAAAGTGGACTGGGAGGGCCTGGCGCAGCGCATCGCGGTGCTGCCCGTGAGCCCCTCGAGCTACGACCACCTCGTCTCCGTGGGCGACAAACTCTATTACACGCGCCAGGGCACGCGGGACGAGAAGCGGAAGCTGTTCCTGTTCGAGCTCGAGAAGGAGAAGCTCAAGGAGACCGAGCTCGGCGAGTTCGCCGGATACGAGGTTTCGGCGGACGGTAAGAAGATGCTCGTCAACGCGGGCGAGTCCTCGTTCGCCCTGGTGGACTTGCCGACCGGCAAGGTTGATGTCAAGGAAAAACTGGACCTCGGCGATCTCAAGGTCGCGCTCGACCGGCCGGCCGAGTGGAACCAGATCTACCGTGAATGCTGGCGGCAGATGCGCGACTTCATGTTCGCCACGAACCTCCACGGCGTGGACTGGGAGCGGATGCGGCAGCGCTACGAGCCGTTGCTGGCGCACGTGCATCATCGCGCCGACCTGACCTACGTGATCGGCGAGCTGATCAGCGAGCTCAACATCGGCCACGCTTACGTGGGCGGGGGCGATTACCCCAAGCCGGAGCGCATCCCGACGGGTCTGCTGGGCGCCACGCTCGAGCGCGACCCCGCCTCGGGGTATTTCCTGATCCGCCGCATCCTGCGCGGCCAGAACTGGGATAAGCGCCTGCGTTCGCCCCTGACCGAGATCGGCGTCGATGCCCGGGAGGGCGACTACATCCTGGCGGTGGATGGCCTGCCCGCCAACCAACAGCGCGACCTCTACGCCCTCCTCGTGAACCGCGCCGGCAAACAGGTCCGGCTCCGGCTCAACACCCAGCCGCGCCTGGAGGGCAGCCGGGAAACTGTCGTGGTGCCGACTGGGGACGAACGGCCGCTCTACTACCTCGGGTGGGTCGAGCGGAACCTCGAGCGCGTGAGCCGCGCCACCGATGGCAAGGTGGGCTACGTGCACATCCCCGACATGGGCGAGGCGGGCCTCAACGAGTTTGTCAAATACTACTATCCCCAGACCCGCAAGGAGGGGTTGATCGTCGATGTGCGCTTCAACGGCGGGGGTTTCGTCTCGCAGCAGATCATCGAACGGCTCCGCCGCGAGTGGGCGATGATCACCGTGGCGCGCAACGCCTCGATCAACCTCGACCCCGGCGGCATGGTGCTCGGCCCGAAGGTGATGCTGCTCAACGAATTCTCGGCCTCGGACGGTGACATCGTGGCCTACCGCTTCAGGCAGTACAAACTCGGCCCGGTCATCGGCAAGCGCTCCTGGGGCGGGGTGGTGGGGATTCGTGGCTCGCTGCCGCTGCTGGACGGCGGTTTTCTCAACCGGCCCGAGTTCTCCCGCTATGACATCGAAGGGAAGGAGTGGATCATGGAGGGCAAGGGCGTCGAGCCGGACATCGTGATAGACAACGACCCCGCGCGCGAATTTGCCGGCAGCGATGATCAACTCGAGAAGGCGATCGATGTCATCAAGCAGGAACTCGCCCGGCACCCGGTGGTGCTGCCGCCGCCGCCGCCGCTGCCTGACAAGAGCAAGTAGGCCCGGCAGTGCGTGCCTCGCCGCGGGCGGGTTTCGCCGGTTCGCCCATTGCGCCGGAAAGATTGATCTCGGTCATACTTTGTTCGCCGCATGACCAGCTAAGGTTAAGAATGCAGTTAGGCGTCGAGTTGTTGCACCTCTACCGGTCGCCGGGCCACAATTTTCGCGGTCACCACGGCGGTCCGCCGGGCGCGCATCCCGTGCTCGAGGAACCGAGCCTGGTCTGCCTGGCCGGGCGCGGCGTCGAGGGGGATCGTTATCTGGACCATCAGGCGAACTTCAAGGGCCAGATCACGTTCTTTGCCGACGAGGTGTACCGCGCGCTGCAACACGAGTTCCGGGTCTGGGACCGGCCACCGTCGGTGTTCCGCCGCAACGTGATCACGCGGGGCCTGGACCTCAACGGGTTGATCGGACTCGAGTTTGACATTCAGGGGGTGCGGTTCCTTGGGGTCGAGAGCTGCCAGCCCTGCCACTGGATGAATCAGGCGTTCTGCCCAGGCGCCGAGGCGGCCCTGGAGGGCAGGGGAGGCCTGCGGGCGCGCATCCTGAGCGACGGCACTTTGCGGCGGGACACCCCGCCTTCCAACTCGTGAGGCTCCCTCTTCTTGTGGCGCTGCTCGCCGGCCAGACGGGCGTCCTCCTCCTTGCCGCCGCCGAGCCAACCGCCACCGCCGAGGCGATCCTCGAATCGCCATCGCTCCGGCTTCGCCTGAAGGCGGGCGATGGCTCTTACCAGATCGAGGACCGCCGAGCCGGGGTGGCGTGGCGGTCCAACCCTTTCCAGCCGCGCTTTGGCGAGGTCACGCTCGCGGCGGAGGGCCGCCAGCAGCGTGCCAACCTGGATCGCTGCGAAGTCACGCAGCGGAAGGGCGCACTCGAGGCCACGTTCCATCCGCTCACGAACCAGCCTGCCGCCTGGCTCCGAGTCTCGATCTCGCTCCTGCGGACAGGCGATGGGCTCGAGTTCGCCTATGCCGCCGACGAAGCCTTGCGCGTGGTGAGTGTGCGGCTGTTGGATCAGGCCCTGGGGACGACGGACGCCGACCAGGGCCATGTCTTGGTCCCCGTCCGCGAAGGGCTGCTGATACCAGCCGACAGCGGGCTGGCCTTTTCACACGGGTTCGACACCTACTCTTACGAGGGTTGCCACATGACCATGCTCGGCGTGGTGAAGCGTGGCGCCGCCGCGCTGGTGTCGTGGGGCGACCCTTACACCCTGGCGGAGATCAACAGCACGCTGTCTGCCGTGGACGGTCTGGAAGGCCGCCAGGCGGTGTGCAGTTCGCTGGTGTTGCGCAAGTCGGCCAAGTCGTTTCAACTGCGCCTCCTGGGCCGTGGCGATCCCGTGACGATCGGCCAGGCCTACCGTCAACTGGCCCGGGAGCGGGGCTGGCTGGTGACCTGGGCGGAGAAGCTCAAAGGGCACCCCGAGCGGGCCCGGTTGTTCGGCGCGATCAACTACAAGCTCTGGAGCACGCTGGACCGCCAGATGAACGAGGAGAGCACCAAGGAACAATCGGCCCGCGTCAATTGGACCTTCGATGAAGCCGCCCGGATCGCCGCGCACCTGAAGAACGACCTCGGGCTCGAGAAGGTGCTCTTCCTGATGGGCGGCTGGATCCACCGCGGCTACGACAACCAGCACCCCGACATCCTTCCCGCGGCGCCCGAGTGCGGCGGCGACGCGGCCCTGGCCGATTGCGCACGACGCGTCCGTGAGTTGGGCTTCGTTTTCGGGTTGCATGACAACTACCAGGACATGTACCGCGATGCGCCTTCGTGGGACGAGAGCTACCTGGCCCGCAACGCGGATGGCGTCGTGGCGCGGGGCGGTCATTGGGCTGGCGGACGGGCGTTCCTCACTTGTTCGCAGCGCGCCCTCGAATTGGCCCAGCGCCCCCAGAACCTTGCGGCCGTGCGCCGCCTCACCGGGGCGGATGCTTACTTCATCGACACGACCTACGCGGCCGGGCTCATCGAGTGCTTCGATCCCAAGCACCCGCTCACGCGGGCCGGCGACATGAAATGGAAGCAGGCGCTCTCGGATTACGCCCGCGGGCTTTATGGCATCTTCGGCAGCGAGTGCGGCCGCGAGTGGGCGATCCCGCACAGCGACTTCTTCGAGGGCCTGACGGGTGTGAGCGGGACCTATTATCACGACACGGGCTTGCTCAAGAAACTCGGCGCTGTGCCGGTGCCGCTCTTCGAGATCGTTTATCGCGATTGCATCGCCATGTATGGCAAATATGGCTATGACCCCGCTCAGGCCGCTGAATACGTGCTGCACCACATCGCGATCGGGCGGCCGCTTCATTATCACGAGATACCGCCGCACCTCTACTGGCAGCAGGCGGGGGCGGGCGCCGATCCGCTGAGCCTGCGACCCACCGTGGCGACCGTAGTCCAAACCGCTCCGCGCCAATTCCGGATCACCTATTCATGGTCTGTCACCCACCCGCCCACCAACGACTGGCGGGTCTTCGTCCATTTCACGGACGCCTCGGGAGCGATCAAGTTCCAGAGCGACTACACGCCGCCGGTTCCAGTGCCCCAATGGCCGGTGGGTGAAGCGCGCCACGGGCCGTTCTCGATCGAGGTGCCGGAAGGGTTGACAGGCGTGTTCGGGATCCGTGCCGGGCTTTTCCAGCCCGAGAGCGGGCAGCGCGCACTGCTGCTCGGGCGCCGCGATGAGGAGCGACGTTGCCGGCTTGGCCGCCTCCGGGTTACCGCGGACAAAATCGCCTTCGAACCGCCCGCCGCCGCCGAGGCCGGAGTCATGGCCGATCCCGGGGTCTTCGTTAGCTCCGACCAGGGGTGGGCTGCCGGCCTGCATCCGCTGGACCGGTTCGTGAAGAACACCTATGAGGTGCTTTCGCCCCTGCATGAGCTGACGGCCCAGGCGCTGATCACACGGCATGAGTTCCTGCGTTCGGACCGCCGGGCGCAGCGCACGGTGTTCGGGTCCGGCCCTTCGGCGGTGGAAGCGGTGGTGAACGGCAGCGCGGAGGAGCTGCGCCACTCGAGTCCGGCTGGGAACGAGGTTGTGCTGCCGCCCTACGGCTTTCTGATCGAGTCGCCGACCTTCGTGGCCTTCCATGCGCGGAGTTGGAATGGCTTGCGCTACGACGCGCCGGTGTTGTTCACCGTTCGGGCACTGGACGGCCGCCCGCTGAGCCAATCCCGGCAGGTCCGCGTCTTTCATGGATTCGGCGACCCCCGCCTGCGCCTGGGAAGCGGCACGCACACCGTGCCGCGGGAGGCCATTCTGGGCCTGGCTGGCGGGAAGTGACCCAATTTTAGGTTTGCATCATTTACGCCCTCTGGGGAAGACTCGCGCTTATGAAGCTGCTCCGAGTGCCTTTGGTCGCCGCGCTGGTTGTGGGGGTGGCGGGTCTGGGAGCGCTCTCCCCGTGCTTGGGGCAGACGGCGGCCGCGGCGAGTCCGATCCGTGTTCTGCTGGTGCATGGGGGGCATGACTTCGAGACCAACCAGTTCCTCGAGGTGTTCAAGGCTAATCCCGAGGTCCGTTTCGAGGTAGTCCACCATCCCCAGGCCCAGGCCCGCTGGAAAGCGGACGCCGCCGCCTACGACGTGCTCGTGTTCTACGACATGTGGCAACTGATCGACGCCGAAGCGAAGGCCAACCTTGTCGCCCGGCTCAAGGAAGGCAAGGGCTTGGTGGCCCTGCATCACTCCCTGGTTTCGTACGAGAAGTGGGATGAATACGGCCGCATCATCGGCGGACGCTACCATCTGGGCAAATGGTCGAAGGACGGCGTCGAACAGCCAGCCTCGATCTTCAAGCACGGTGTGGATTTCACGGTGCGCGTGGCTGATCCAGCCCATCCCGTAACGCGCGGCGTGCACGATTTCGCGATTCACGACGAGACCTACGGCCACTTCGAGGTCGGTCCGGGCGTGCATGCTTTGCTCACGACCGACGAGCCCACCAGCGGCCGCGTCATCGGGTGGGCCAAGACCTACGAGGCCGCACGTGTCGTCTATCTCCAGCTTGGCCATGACCACGCGGGTTATGAGAACCCCAATTATCGACGGTTGGTCGCGCAGGCCATCCGGTGGGCCGCCAAGCGCGACCAGCAACCATGAATCTTTTTCCGCGGGTCAAGACGCCCCGCGTTTGCTTTCGAGAATGAAGACATCGCCTCGCATCGGACGCTCGTTGGGCTCACGGGCCCGGGTGGTGGGGTTGGTGGCGTCGGCCATCGTTGCCGGGGCGTTTCTGGCCGGCTGCTCGGGCGGAGGGGGCGGCGCACGGAAGAACGCCTCGTTCACACTCCAGGTGGATGCGGGCGCCGCCACCAACCGCGTTCAGGCTCGCGCACAGACCATCCGGGTGCTGCGCGAGCGGCTTAGCCGAACGAGCGTTTCCCGGCTCGAACTCAAACCGCAAGGCGACGACCTGATTGCCATCCGGCTCCGGGGCGTGAGCGAATCGGAGGACAAGACCGTTCGGCGCCTGTTGGTGCGGCCGGGTCTCCTCGAGTTTCGCGCCGTTCACGCCCAGAGCGAAGAGTTGATTGGCAGCAAGGGCGCCAGCCCCGGGTTCGAGCCGTTGCCGGTGAAAAACCCGACGCTTGCCTCGACGAACCAGCAAGCCTACCTCGTGAGCGAACAACCAGTGCGCGGCTTTACGGGAAAGAACATCGAGCGAGCCTGGATTTTCCGCGATCGTGCCACGGGGCGCTCGACGATCGGTTTGAGGTTTAGTCCGCCCGGCGCGGCCCTCTTGAGGGAAGTGACGCGGGACACGGTGGGCCGGCGGCTGGCGATTGTGCTTGATCGCGAAGTGCTCGCCACGCCGCTGATCGAGGAAGAGGTCACGGTGCCGCATTTCACGGTTCCCACTCGGCTCTCGGATCGCGAGAACAACGAGGTGCTGAACCTTGTCCAGCACCCTTTGCCGGTGCGGCTCAAGATCGTCGAAGAAGGTGAGCAGTAGGCGCCTTCGCGCAGCGCCGATCTACGGCTGGCGCGGGGTGACGAGCCGGTAGAACCTGGTGCGGACCTCCGGCCCGGGCGCCTCCGCCAGCACCGTTCCCGCGGCGGACTGTGGCAGCACATCGGTTGCCTTTTGCCACGGACCGCTGGTCAGGGAGTCGCGGAACTGGATCGTGTAGGAGCGGCCGATAGCCGCCTCGAACTGCAAGCGCACGTGGCTGTCCGCGCCGTCGGTCCTGCCCGCGGCCGAGAGCCGAAGGCGGCTGGTGGGGTCGCGCGGATTGGTGCCCGCCAGGAACTCCTCCCAATTCGTGAACCCGTCGCCGTCAAGGTCGATCTGATCGCCACTCACGCCAGGCTGGGCCAGTTCGAGCGGCGAGAAGTGGGCCACCTTCCAGTCAGCCAGGGACTCGCCCGTCACGATGCTGCTGGGCCGCCACGTGGCCTTTTCGCCCCAGGCTGACCAGGGCGCTGCATCGTTCGCCACCGTCAGCGACAGCCCCTTGCCATCGGTGAGCGGGTACCAGTCGCGTTGGTAGCTGAAGTCCAGCACCACCTCGCCGAGGGCGTCGTCCAGCCGGAGCCTCTCGCCCGCATTATCCAGGCTGCCGGTGTACGCTCCGGCCACGGGCGTGCCGGCCCCGTACCGGGCCGCGAAGGCCTCGAGGTTCGCGGCGATGGCCACCGATTGTCCCGGGGCCAGGTTCGTGACCGCGCTGCCCGTGAACTGGAACATGATGCCGTTGGTGAAGTGGACTCCCGCCAGATCCAACGCGGCGGCGCCTGTGTTCTTCAGAATCACGTACTCGAAATCGGCGCCGGCGAACCGGCCGGCCACGGGTGGAGGCGGCGGGTGATACATCAGCTCGACCACGCGCAGGTATTGCTGAGCGGGGCTGGGTTGGCCCGGCCAGGTCAGCGTGGCCACCAGCCGTTCCTGATCGAGCAGCCGCAGCGTGTCGCCGCGGGCGGAAAGCTGGCCTCTGTAATTCCCCTGCACGAACAACCCCTCTCCGCCTTTCGGGCTGGCCGGCCGGGTGCGGAAGGCCGCGACGCTGGGGGTGAGGTAGAGGGCGCCGTTGGCGGGCAGGACGGTGCCAGGGTGGAAGGAATGGGTGATGCCGCCTGCCAGCCGCCAGCCGCTGATGTCCACCGCGTAGGTGTTGCGGTTGAGCAGTTGGATGTACTCCTGCTCCTGTTTCCCGGTGGCAGGCGTGACCTCGAAGGTCCCGAACACGAGCACGGCGTTGGTGGGCTGCGGCCCTGGCACCAGGGGATTGGAGCCGCTGGTCTGGCTTCTGAAGAGAAAGTTGCGCCGGGCGGGGAAGTAGTTGGTGATCATGAGCGCGACGGCGTTCGGAAGCGTCTGCTTGACGCCCCAGGTCGGCCACTTCGCGTAATCCAATGCGGCATCAGGTCCAATCAACGCCGCCAGCTCGGCGATCCGGCGCTCGAACTTGAGCTCCGCCGGCGGGGTGTTGGTCGGCTGCATCAGTTCGTCCATGAGCGTGCGGATGCGGCGCCCGAACATCTGCTTGATGACCGTGAGGTTGCCCAGCGCGTCGATCAGCAGGTTCCCATTGCTCACGAAGAGGGGGTTGCCCGAGTACATCGCGTCATCGTAGTAGGTCTTCGTCCCTGTCCAGTTGCGGCCGAACGAGAGGTCCACATCCCACGGCAGCATCTGCCACAGGTCGGTGCCGCCGGTGTCGCGGTACATGTAGTAGTTCTTGTGGCCATAATCCACATTGCCCGTGATTCCGATCGCGGCCAGGTAGTTGACCATCTCGGCGATATCGATGTTATCGTACAGGAACCGGGTGCGTGCCGTTCCGGTGAGCTGCACCCCGTTGATCAGGGCTTGGAGGTCCGTGTTCTTCTCGTTCTTCCGGGTCTTTTTCTCGGCGCCACTCGTCGATGAGTTCAGGTTGTTGTACATCTTGTAGAGCGCTCCCTCCGGGTTGAGTCCCAGCCGTGCCAGTGAATCCTCGTCCCCGTTCTCGACATAGTGCGCGTCCGAGAAGAAAGCCGCATTGCGCTGCACCCGGATCGCAAAGGCCACATGATTGGGAGAGCCCGCCGCCCGGAACGTATCGTAGGAGAGGATGTTCCGCATGTGCGCCTTGTCTGGGTAGGTGGTGAGAAGATTGAAGCCGTGCACGCGGTGCTCGGCCGGATCGAAGCGAAGCGAGTAGCCCGTATTGAAGTGAAAGTTGTAGCTCTTCTTGGGAAACTCGAGGGACGATTGCCCGTGCACGTAGGCGCGCAGGTTGTCATAGAACTCACCCGCATAGTACACCGAGCACCGCGCGCCGGCGGCGGTGTCGGCGCTCGCGGGTTTCTCGACAAACCAGTGAAGCACCGGCAGCCGATTCGTCAGCGCCGGGTCCGCGCTGACCGCTCCGTAGTACTGCGGTGAGTTAAGCGGGTCCGGGAACGCGGGTGAGCGGGACAGGTTGCCGCTCGAGTCCAGCGCCGCGATGTAATAACGCACCATCTGGCCGGGCACGGCCAGGGCCGCCCCGGGGATGCTGGCGCCGTAAACGCCGTCCCCGGCCGCGCCGTCCTCGTGCTGGCCGTCGTCCGCCATCCTCACTCTGGCCTCGGCCCCGAACATGACCCGGTAAGCGAGCGTCACTTCGGTGACGGAGTTGAAGGACCGTGCCACCCGCGCCGTGATGACGAGCGTTTCGTTCGTGCGCGGTTCGGATGGGCTGTGTGCGACATCGCGGATCAGCGGCCCGAGCTTGAGGTTCCCGAAGCCGTTGATGGTCCCCGGGCTAGGAAGCGTGAAGTACCGCCGCGCCGCGAGGTCCAGCTTGAGCTGGGTTGCCCGCAGCTCGGGCTCGAGCAGGAAATCCTCCGCACCGGCGCTGGCGGTCAACCCTTGGAGGGCCAGCACATTCGTACCCTCATGCAGCAGGCCCAGGTAGGGCGTGAGGTCATAGTCCACGATCCGCACCGCCTCTTCAAGCGACCGGGGCTCCGTGGCCGCCGAGTCCCAGCTCAACGGCGCAGGAACCGATTCCGCCGCCACCAGCACCCCGTTCAAATACGCCGCGAACCCGTCGGCAAATCGCAGGCGCAGCGCCAGAAAGCTGAACTGCCCCGGGTCGGTCAGAACAAACGGCAGGCGGGCGTAGATCGACGAATTTACTTGACGCATGGTGCCCGCGACATCGGTTTGGATGAGCCGGCCCAGCCCCTGCTCGGCCCAGATCGTGGCGTCCAGGTAGCACCCATCGCCGCGGTCGTCGGAGGCCGTGGCGATCCCAACTGGCAAGACCGCAAAATCGAGGCGGTCTCCTACTTGAGTCCCCGTCAGGATGTTCGTCTTGGCGATGCCATCCAGGTCGTTGCCCTCGAGGAGGATGAAGCCCTTGAGTTCGCCGTTCTGATAAAGACGGGCTGTGACCCCCGAGCCCATCGGAGTTTGCTTCGCCAGATGCCACTGGACCGTCAGCGTGCCTGCGACAGGGCTTACCCAGCGGCGGATGGCCCACAGTTCTTTGCCGCTGTTCGATCCATTGGGCTGCATGTAGCGCTCACCGATCTCGACCCATGGTGGGTCCCCTCCGAACCAGTCCCAACTCGTTCCGTTCCAATAGTTTGCAGCGCTGGCAGGGCCGTCGCTGCGTGGAAAGAGGGTGAAGTCGGTGACGGCGTAGCCCGTGACGGGATCGGCTGCCTTGTCGTAATATCCGTAATACCAGTTATCCTGACCCTGCAGGCCTGAGAATTGGCGGGCCGAGCTCGCCACCGGGACCGGGATGGATGCGCTGCGTGGGCTGGTGGCGTAAGCGACCGCAGTCGTAGCTTGGAGCCAGGCCGAATCGTCGTACTCCGGCAGAGTCCAATCCGAACCGGTCGAATCATCGCTGGGGATCAGTAGCCGGGCTGGACTCTGCGCCGGGAGGATGATGCTCTCGCTTCGGCTCATGGGGACGCCATACGACACCGAGGCGACCTGGATCGGGTAGGCAGGCTCATACGCGAACGCCACGCGCGTGCCTCCCGGCTCCACCAAGCCGAGGTATTCCCCGCCCGGGTCGAGCTTGAAGTTCGTGTGCAGCGGACGTCCCGCCGTCCGGCGACTCTTTCCCGAGGCGAAGATCACAAGGTGCTGGTTCGGTGGGAGGTTCGTGCCGGGAAGCCGCCACTTGGTCAACTGGGCTGCGTCATCCGTCAGGAACCAGCCGTTCAGGTCCACTTCCTCGCGGCCGGCGTTGTACAGCTCGACCCAGTCGGAGTAATCTCCGTCCTCGTCGGCGAGAGTGCGGAAATTGCTCGCCATGAACTCGGAGATCACCACCTGTGCGCACACCTCCGAGGCGCCGGCGAGCGCGCCGGCCAACAGCATCTGCCGGATCCATTTGCTGAGCATGTGAGCAGTTTGGCGCATCACCGGGTTCGCCGCAACCGTCCCATGCGCACCACGCAAGGCCCGCTGGGTGAACCCGAGGCTACGGCGCCACGATCCGGTAGTAGCGGCTGGCGCCCTGGCCGTTCATCGGATCCTCGAGGTTCACCAGTCCATCGCCCGATTCGGTCTGCACCTCGGTCAGGTACCGCCACCCGCTGTCAGTCAGCGAATCCCGGTACTGCACCACGTAGCGCCTCCCTGCCATGCCTTGGAACCGGATCCGGATCGCGAAGGTCGGAGTCGTCGCCAGTTCGATGGAAGCAATCCGCGGGGGCGCTGTGACGTCCCCTGCCACGGTCACTTCCATGTCGTCACTGACTGCCGATGCGCCGTCATCCACCGTGAGGCGCAGCAAGTACTTGCCTGGCGCAGCGAAGCTCGCGGCGGTCCGCCATAGGTTGGCCGCGGCGAAGCTCACCGGCCCGGGTCCACTGATCGCCGACCACGCCGCGGTCACCGCCCCGGGCGGGCTGGGCAGGCCATCATCGGTGAAAGACCCCTCTAGAAGGGCACTGGCGGGGAGCGTCACGACGAGGTCGTTGCCCGCGCTCACCTGCGGAGCCCGATTCGACGGGAAGGCCAGGAGGTCCAGTTGCAGGTCGAAGCTAATATCGGAGCTGGTGGCGGTGGCTTGGTGAATCTCGACGGCAAACAGGTTCGGCCCGTCCTTGAACAACCGCGGGTCCACGGTGTGCTCGATGAAGGTCGATTCGTCGGCGCCGCCGATGGCCGTGTTCGCGTGGGTGCCAAAGGCGATATCGCCTTCCGGCAGGTTGTCGCGCATCACTTCTGTGCCATTCAGATACACCACGATGCCGTCATCACGCACCACCTTCAGCGTCGCGCCGGTCACTGACGCCGCGCCAGCCAGCGCGAACGTCTTGCGGTAATAGGTCGTCACGTACTTGTTGTTCGGGTCGGGCCCGAAGGAGTTCGTGGTCTTCTCGCCACCATCCCCGTACCCGAGCTCGGCCGGGCCGCTCGGCCAGGCGCTATCATCGAAGCCGGCCTCGCGCCAGGCCTTGCCCAGGTCCGTTCCTTTGTCCCAGTATTTCCATACCGAGCCCGCGGGAATGACCGTTCCCTGCACCGGCGGCCGTGTGGCTGTCACCAACACCTCCGCGGCGGCCTGTAGTTCGCCGTCGCCCACGGTTAGGCGGAAGACGTAGTTCCCGATGCCGGGCAGAGCGGCGGCGGTGGTCAACCCGCCCGGCTCGAGCAGCAAGGCTGCCGCCGGGCCGCTCACCTGACTCCACTGCGCGGTTAGCCGGCCCGGTGGCATGGGCAATCCATCGTCGGTGGCCGACCCCTGCAAGGTCACGGTGCAGGGAAACACCGCGGCCTCGACCTCCTGGGCCAGGCCCACACTGACTCTCGGCGCCCGGTTCCCATCGTTCTCCAGACCAGGGGAAGGAGCGCCGAAGCTCGCCCGCCAAAGGGCCGGGTCGTTCGCATAGGCATCGGGTTTGATGCGCTCGAGTGAGGCGCCCTGGCCGTTCGCACTCGCCGGCCACGGCGGCTTGTCGTTGTAGCGAACCTCGTCCACCGTGATCCAGGGCACGACCACCACGCCGTTGGTGTCCACGTCGGGCGAATCCGGCCGTTGCAGTTGCAGCAATTCACCGTTGTCTTGCAGCACACCCGGGTAAGGACCAAAGATCGGCACACTCGCCGGCACGCTGTAGCGGGTCCGGAATGTGGCCGGGTCACCGCCCACCACCAGCAGCAGCCCGCGCGGAGGCGCGATCACGTCGGCCGGGAAACTGAAGTCCACGCCTCTGAGCCGCCACGTGTTGGTGGGGGTTTGGGGATCATAGAGGTTGACGGGTTCGTCCGTCAGGTTCTTGAGTTCAATAAACTCGGCGTCGCCCGCCGCGGGATGATAGTTCACCTCGCTGATGACCAGCGGCCCCACCCGCGGACCGGCGTTGGGACCGCCGAGCGTGCTCTCCCGCTGCGCCGGGTACAGCACGGCTCCCACACTGTTGGTGTAGCGCCCGAACGTGACACCGTTGGCCGCTGCCTCGAACACAAACCCGTCGCTGTAACCGGTGATATTCCCCGCCTCATCGCCCGAGTAGAGGAACACCTCCTCGCCGTGGGAGCTGAGCGAGAAACTCGGCGGCACGCCGGGCGTCGGGTTGAAATCGGTCCCGTCGAACACGAGATAGTCGCCCGGCGCCATGACGGCCGGGGCGGGGATACGGAATTTCCTCGGCTCGGCGCGGTAATCGGTCAAATACCAGTTGCCCACGTCCACGTTCCGGTCGGTGGGGTTGTAAAGCTCGATGGCGTCCACTTGAGGCGGGTCGGTGTGCGTAAGTATTTCGTTAATGATCACCCCGCCAATGGCGCTGGGCGGATCGTCGGCTCCCGGCGAGCCGCCCAGCCGTGAACTTCCACGCCAGTTCATGGCGTCGTCCGGGTCAGGATTGGCGTTGGGGTTGACGGCGACCAGCGAGAAGCCCCGACCGTCGGCGGCGGCGGGCCAGGGGGGCTGATCGACGTAGCGCACCGAGAACAACGGCGTGCCTACCGCGTGCACGAGGGCCAGCTTCTCACCACCGTTGGCCAGGTGGCCGGTAAAGACGCCGCCCACCGTAACACCCGGGTAACGTTGAGCGAAATTGGTCGGATTGCTCACGAGCAGGGCGAACTGGCCCGGGCCAAGCCGCTTGCCTCGCGGGAACACGTAGCTGATCCCGTCAGTGAAACGCACCCCGCTCAGGTCGATCTCGAAGGGATTCGCGTTCTTTAACTCGACGAACTCGAACATGTCGCCATCGGTTTGTCCCTCCGCCAGGGGATGGTACATGATCTCCGTGACCAGCAGATTCGTGTAGGTCTGGATCATCGTGAACTCGGCGGCGGTGAGCGCGCTCCAGTTCGTGCCGTCCAGCACGCGGGCTCGGACCTCGAGGCTCTCCGCCAGGGTGATCGGGCCGCGATAGCTCACCGCCCCCGCGGCTACGTCGCCACCCCGCAGGCGCGGATCGCTCCCGTCCAGCGCATAATAGAGCTTCCCGGCGTCGTTGCTGATCGAGAGCAGGAACCCGTTGTTGATGGGGCCGCCGTGCTGGCTGAAGGACGGCGCGTTCACCGCCGGGTACAGCTTCTTGGTTTTCAGTTGGCCCAGGACCACCGCGGTGCGTTGCGGGAAGAAACCGTTCAGGATGCTGTTGGCGGCGTTGAGCCAATTGTCGCGTGTGAGTGGCGGGTTGCGTTTCGAGTCTCCCCAACGCGCCGACTCGCCTACCACCGCCCGGTCGATCTCGGTCATGCGCTTCCGGAACCGCGCCGCGCACGCCTCGGGCGTGAGCGCGCCCCCGTTGAAGAAGTGGCGTTGCACCCGATCGGCCACACGCTGCCGGAATTCAGCGTTGGCCTGGCACTTCTGGAACACCCACTGCGGGCTGCTGGTGCTGACCGACGAGTTGCCCGCGGAGTAAGGCCCCGTCCGATTCTCGCTCAGGTTGAGCAGCGTGTGCTCCGCGTCGTGCGCGAAGAACCGAAAACCCTCCGTCCCCAGCCGGTTGCGAACGCCATACCAGTTGTTCGGGTTGTTGTTGCCGAGGAAATTCGAGATCGGCGCGTCCAGGTTCCCGCCGTAGAAAATCACGAGCATGTAGTCGATCATGTTATCGACATCCACCAGGTTCTCGTAGGCCGGATTGCGCGTGCCGTCGGGGTTGTTGCCTTGGATCTTCTCGTAAGCGGCGTCGTTCGTCAGCCCGGCCTTGCACGCATTGTAGAGCCGCGTCCAGGCCTGCATGTTGCCGTCCGTGGCGAAGATCGTGTACGGGCCCGACTCGACCTTGATGACGTCGTAGTCCGCCTTGTTTCCGCCAAAGTAGCTCTCGCCGTAAGAGGCCTCGGTGCGCTCGCAGGTGTTGAACATCCCCCAGTACTGCCCGTTGATGTAGAGATGATAGAAATGACCGCGCTCGGCGTTGTGGCCCATATCGATTTGCGAGTCGCGGCTGAACTGGTCGCGCAGGTGCACGCAGATTGAGTTGCCCTCGAAGCTCCACGAGTAGTTCTGCGAGCACCGCAGGTCGATGCTGTCAAATGTGTCCGTGCCCGCATCGCCGAACAGCGGGTACTTCAGCTTGGGCGCGCCGTACACCTCCCTAAAGAAGAACCGAAACGCGTGTTTCGGATTGCCCGTGCTCCGGCTGTACCCGCCACGGATGCGCACGCCCGCGTTGATATGAAAGCCCTTGTCCCCGTTCGGGTTGATCAACTCGAGCGAGCAGGGCCGTTCCCACGCCCTGCCATCTTGCCCCGCATTGGCGTAAATGCCCGTCGAGGCACTGAACAGGTCCTTCAGTTCCACCACCATCGAGAAGGTGGGCACACTCTTGAGGTCGTTCTTGATCGTGCCGCTGTACTTCGGGTTGTTCACCACGTCCGGGTCCATTCCGTAATCGCGCGTGTTGGACCCCCATGTGCTGGGCCAGCCCGGTGGCGGTTGGCCGGTCGGCGATTGCCGGATCACGTCGTCCAAAAACAAATACGTTCGCGTGTTGATGTCGGACGGTTGATACCCCGTCTTGAAAGCCCCGGCGCGCACGACGGTCGTGCCCGCGATCCGGATCGGGCCCGAGTAAGTAAGCGAGTTCGTGTTGCTCAACGACGGCGGGCTGCCGTTCGTCGTGTAGAGAATCGTCGCGTCCACCGTCTCGGTGGTGATGACCAGGTCGAACGGGGTGTCGTAAAAACCCCGGTCCTGGCTGAACTTGGGGTCCGCCACATAGTTCTCGTAGCCTGTCCCGTTGGCTCTTCCGGGGGTCGGCGTGGGGAAGAAGTACTTCCTGCCCTGGTTGATCCCGTACGAAACGTCCGGGGACTGGGGCGGGTACTCCGGCGCGTATTCGGAGACCACAGCGCCCTCGGCGTTGACCAGGCCCAGGTAGCTGCCGTCTGCCTTGAGCGTGAAGCTCGTGTGGAGGTTCTGCCCGGGCGTCCGGCGGTTCTTCCCGGAGGCGAACACCACCAGGTACGCGTTCGGCGCCAGGTTGACACTTGGGAACACCCACTTGGCCAGGTTGTTGGTGGAATCGGTCAGGCTCCAGCCATTCAAGTCAACCGCATCGGGGCCGGCGTTGAATATCTCGATCCAATCCGAATAGTCCGCGTTCTCGTCTCGCAAGGTCCTGCTGTTGACCGCCATGAACTCGTTAATCGAGACCTCGCTATCCGCGAACGCCAACAGCGTGCCGAGGCATAGCATCGCCGTGGCCCAGAATGGGCCAAACTTAAGCTTCATTCGCGACAATTAAGCACATTACAGGCCAAACATGCAACTGACGAGTGCTTCGCGCGGCCAAAAGCGGGCGCGGAAGTGACAATAACATGTGACAATTGTCTCATTTTATTGTCACTTTCCGGCGCCAAGCCTCCGGCTCGCCGCACACGCTCATCCCCCTTGGCACGATTCCCGCCCTCCCTGGCGCGCGGCCCTCGAGAGGCCTGCCTCGCTCGGCGGATCGGACTTGCGGAAGTGACAATAACGTGTAGCAATTGTCTCACCTTATTGACTGTCCTCATGAGCCGACATGCCGATGCTCAAGACTGGCTGGCCATCTTTGGCGCCATCTGCGCCACCTGCTTGCGGCCGTCCCCAGCCAACATCCTTCGGCTATTCACTTCGGCCGAGCCTCAGCGGATGTTCCGGAGCCGGATCCGACTGCTCGAACGCGCCCGGCTCGTCGAGCGCCAAGGCTCAGGCCGCCAGGCGCTGCTGGCGCTGACCCCGCAGGGCCGTCTTGCGGCCGCCGGCGGAGTGGACGCCAAGCAGCGGTGGAGCCGCACCTGGGACGGCCAGTGGCGGATGCTGGTTTTTGACCTGCCATCGTTCGATCGCCAGGCTCGCGTGCGCCTTTGGCGGTGGCTGCGTGGTGAGCGGTTCGGATGCCTCCAGCACAGCGTCTGGATCAGTCCAGACCCGGTGGAGGTGGCCCGCCTTCCCTCGCGCCGCGGACGGGTCGGACCCGAAAGTCTGGCGATTCTCGAGGGCCGCCCGCTGGGTTCGGGGAGCGATCTTGATCTCGTCAACAGCGCGTGGGAGTGGGCGCGAATCAACCAGGCCTACCAACGCTGCCTTGACACGCTCGCGGCGGGGCCGGGTCTGGCGGCAGACCACGACACCAGACCCGCGCGGTGGCGTCAGTGGCTGGCCACGGAACGCGAGGCCTGGCTGGCCGCGCTCGCGATGGACCCACTCCTGCCGGAGGCGTTGCTGCCGGCGGGTTACCTTGGGCGGCGCGCGTGGGAGCGCCGGCAGGCGGCGTTCAGCGCGCTGGCCCGGCGTGGCCCGGGGACGGAGGCGACGGGTGGCAAGGGGGCCGCGGAGTGACCATGACATGAAAGAGTTTCTCGAGGCGGCAGCCGATGCTCTGCATAAGCTGGCGGACTTCACCCTTTTCCAGTCGGGCGGGGTGCCGATCACGGTGGCCAGCATCCTCACCCTGCTGGTCTTTTTCGGAGTGGTGGTGCTGGGCGAGAGGATGTTGCGGCGGTGGCTCATCCTGCCGATGCTCGGCCGCACGCGGATGGACCCGGCGGTGCGCTACGCGGTGGGCAAGATCCTTGGCTACCTGGTCATCGCTTTCGGCTTCTACATCGCGTTCCTCCTGGTCGGGATCAACCTGAGTTCGCTGGCGATCCTGGCCGGGGCGGTGGGTGTCGGCTTGGGCTTCGGGCTCCAGAACATCATCAATAATTTCGTGAGCGGCCTGATCATCCTCGCCGAGCGTCCCATCGCGATTGGCGATCACGTCGAGATTGGAGGGGTTGATGGCACCGTGCAACGGATCAGCCTCCGCAGCACCACGGTCCTGACCAACGACAACATCGCCATCATCGTGCCCAATGCCGATTTCATCACCCACAGCGTGACGAATTGGAGTTATGCCGATCCGCGGGTGGGGTTCCGTTTGCCGGTGGGAGTTGCCTACGGGACCGACGTCGAGAAACTGCGGATGCTCCTGCTTGAGGCTGCCCAGGAACACCCCAAGGCGCTCAAGGACCCGGCGCCCACCGTCCATCTCACCGGCTTCGGCGACAGCGCCCTGAACTTCGAGTTAGTCGTCTGGACGCAGGAAATGACACATCGTCCGCGCCAGTTCCGTAGCGACCTGAACTTCGCCATCGAACGGAAATTACGCGAGAACCACATCGAAATTCCCTTCCCACAACGTGATTTGCATTTGCGCACAGGAACCTTCGTGCTGCAACCGCCCTCGACCACCCAACCGGGAAGGCAGGCTTGAGAGGCTCTGGGTCGCCGAGCAGAAGATCACCGTCGAGGACTCAAACGGCCCGGTAGCTCGGCCAGGGACCGGATGGTCCGCTCATCCGAACGGGCGGCGGCGCGGTCGATGCGCGCCGCGGCCAGGCCGACGCCGAGGGCGCCCGCGATGTCCTCCTCGGCGCTGTCGCCCACATGGAACACGGCGTTGGCCTCGAGCCCGAGAGCGTCGAGGGCATGGCGGAAAATGCGCGGTGCCGGCTTGTGCACGCCCAACTCTCCCGAGACGATGATGTGGTCGAAGTGCGGCGTCAGGTCCAGGGCGTCCAGCAACGGGCGCAGGCGGTCATCCCAGTTCGAGAGCACGGCGAGTTTCAGGCCGTACCCACGCAAGGTTTGCAGCACGGGCCGCACGTCATCATACACCCGCCATGGGTCAGGGGTTGAGAAGTAGTGGTAAAGGTCGGCGAAGAAGGCCTCGTCCCGGGCCAGCGGGCTGATGCTCGAGAACGTGCGCTCCACCACGCTCGCCCACGCCGCGCGCGAGTAATCGAAATCGGCCGGCCGACGCCCCCAGGCCAGGACGAATTCACGGGTGAGGGCGGCCGGGTCGAGGTGGCCGTCGCCGTGGCGGGCGGCGACGTGCGCGTAGGCATAGCCCACCGACGGCCAGGGCTCGATGAGCGTGCCGCCCACGTCAAACGTGACGGCGCGGATGGATGCCGGGGCGCTCATGGGAGGCGACCTCGGAGTGCGGCGGCCGCGCGCGGGTTCCGCGGCCTACGGATAGACCTGCTCGAGCTGGAGCAGCCGTTTGTGAAGTGGCGTGCCCGCGGCCACTCGAGGCTTGACGGCTCGCAGGACGCGCTTGGCCTCGCCCGGGTTGGACCGGCCGACCAGCACCACATAGTCCAGGTCGATCTCAGCCAGGCGCGGGTCTTCGACTTCGCTGCGGTGCAACCGCAACCAATCCCGCACCCCATCAGCTCCCCCCTTCTTGGCCGTCTCAAGCGAGGCCTCGAGCGATGGGTCCAGGCCCGGCAGTTTGCCGGGCGCGGTTCGGGGCGGGCCTTCGAGCTTGGCCTGCTGCTCGGCCATGCGCTGGCTGAAATAGGCCTTGAACTTGGCGCCGGCCCAGATGAGCCCGATCACCATCAGGATGGTCAGCACCTGTCTCATGGTTCGGGCACACGTTGCACGCGGGCGCCGAGCCCGCGCAGCTTTTCGTCCATGCGTTCGTAACCGCGGTCGAGGTGGTAGATGCGCTTGACCAGCGTCTCGCCTTTGGCGACCAACCCGGCCAGGACCAAGGCGGCCGAAGCGCGCAGATCGCTGGCCATCATGTGAGCGCCGCTCAAAGGTTGGCCGCCCTTGACGATCGCGCTGGGGCCTTCGATGGCGATGTCCGCCCCCAGGCGCGCGAGTTCGCTGGCGTGCGTGAACCGGGACTCGAAAATGCGCTCGGTGATGATGCTGATGCCTTCGGTGAGGGTCAGCAGGACCATCATCTGCGCCTGCACGTCCGTCGGGAAACCGGCGTAGGGTTGCGTCGTAATATCGACCGGCTGGAGGCGGCCGCTGCGCTTGACCGTGAGCGCCGAGCCAAGCCGGCTGACGTGCACCCCCGCCTCGCGCAATTTGTCGGCCACAGCGTGGAGATGATCCGGACGCGCCCCCCGGATGGTGACTTCGCCGTCCGTCGCGGCGGCCGCGATGGCGTAGGTGGCGGCTTCGATGCGGTCGGGGATCACTTCGTAATCCGCCCCATGCAAGCCGGATACGCCCGTGACGGTGATGAAGGGAGTGCCCGCCCCGCTGATCCGCGCCCCCATCGCATTAAGAAAGTTCGCGAGGTCCACCACCTCGGGCTCGCAGGCGGCGCTTTCGATCACCGTAGTCCCCTCGGCCAGGACCGCCGCCATCATGACATTGCCCGTGCCGAGGACGGTCGGCCCGGCGCGGCCGCCGAGGAACAGCTCGGCCCCCGCGAGCCGCGGCGTCTGGGCGCAGATGTAGCCCTCCTCGAGCGTGATCTTGGCGCCCAAGGCTCGCATCCCCTTGAGATGCAAGTCGATGGGACGCGCCCCGATCACGCAGCCGCCGGGGAGCGAGACGTGGGCTTTCCGGAGCCGCCCCAACAGCGGCCCGAGGATGCAGATCGAGCCGCGCATCTTGCGGATCAGGTCATAGTCACCGTGCTCGTTGATGGCTGCCGCCTGGACCCGCACACTGTCCCCGTCCCACTGCACCTGTGCGCCGAGCGACGCCAGAATCTCTCCCATGAACCGCACATCGCTCAGATTGGGCACGCGCCGAATCACGCACGGTTCCGGCGTGAGCAGGGTGGCCGCCATGATCGGCAGGACGGCGTTCTTGGCGCCGCTAACGGTGACTTCCCCGTAGAGCGGCACGCCGCCTTTGATCGCGAAACAGTCCATGTCAGCTCGGTCGGTTCATCATGCCAGCCGTTGGGAATCTTTCATGATCCGCCCGGGCGCGCAATTAAGATTCGCGGACGGTTCGCCAGATCGGAGGCCACGGCTTCCACGAACCAGCCGCTCGAGGCGAAAAGGCCGCGCGCATCGGTCGCCTGGCCGTCGCCCAGCTCGGCCATAAGGCAGCCGCCGGGCCGGAGCACACCCGGACCTTCGCGCGCGAGCCGCCGCATGAAGTCCAGGCCGTCTATCCCGCCATCCAGCGCCAGGCGCGGGTCAAAGTCCCGCACTTCGGGCTGGAGCGTAGCGATCACCGCGGTGGGGAGGTAGGGCGGATTGGCCACCACCAGGTCGAACCGCGTTTGCTGATCCAGGGCGGCGAAACCGTCCCCGCACACCCACCGAATGCGCTTGGCGACGCCGAGCCGTTCGCCGTTGGCCTGGGCGACGGCCAGCGCCGGCGCCGAGACATCCACCGCGTACACCTGCGCTTGCGGGCACTTGACCGCCAGCGCGATGGCCAGACAACCGCTGCCGGTGCCGAAATCCAGCACCGTGACCGGCGGGGCGGGGCCGCGGCCGTTGAGCCAGGTCCATGCCAGTTCCGCCAGCACTTCGGTTTCTGGCCGCGGGATCAGCACGTCGGGTGTGACGCGGATCTCGAGGCCGCAGAAGGAAGTCGAGCCCACCAGGTGTTGCAGCGGTTCGCGCCGTCCTCGGCGCCGCACCAGCTCGCGCAGCGACTCGAGTTCGGGCGCGGTCAGGAGGCGCTCGAAGTTCAGGTAGAGCTGGAGCCGGGGCAGGCCCAGAACGTGCGCCAGGAGTAGTTCCACCTGCAACCGCGGCGAGTCCACCCCTTTTCGGGCCAGGTAATCCGCGCTGCGTTGAATCGTTTCCAAAACCGTCACCCCCGCAGATTAGGCGCGGCCAACCCTGTGCAAAGCAGAAAACGGCGGTCGGAGGTCGAGGAGAGTTTCA
>Ga0233425_10000863_pt1 | contig 73365 bp, 79 predicted proteins | sample Watercolumn_Towu_2_FD_181712 | JGI IMG/M metagenome (GOLD analysis project Ga0233425, IMG submission 181712) | Freshwater microbial communities from Lake Towuti, South Sulawesi, Indonesia - Watercolumn_Towuti2014_140_MG | ecosystem: Environmental > Aquatic > Freshwater > Lake | place... | reverse complement strand
TACCTATCTTACGGAACCATTGATTCGGCATAGCGGTCACCTCTATCGTTGAGCGGTTGTTTCCAAACTTCAAAGACAAAAGTGATTAAACGGTATGTGTTGTGAAATATCTTGGCGGGTTTTGCTTCTATTCGAACTTGGATGATTCATGGTGCAAAACCCTCCTCATTCAATTTCGATGGCTAAGAAGACCGAGTAAAAACCAATAAGGTTTGACTCCTTCTTTTATTATATCAGTATAATTTCCGTAAAAATGGAGGTCAAGAAGAAAGATTATTGGCCTGCGCCCCGTTCTTGCTTTTCCCTTGACCCTCCCTAAGGCTTATTTTATATTTAGGCCTAGACGTAGTCTTGGTTTGATCCTTTTGCCCACATGTTCATCCCTAAAAAAGTCCGAAGATGTCGAATGATTTAAAACTCCTACTATTAGAAGACAACCTTCTCGATGCCGAATTGGAAATCGCCGCCTTGGAGGAGGCCGGATATCGTTGCCATTGGGATCGGGTAGAAACCCGGCAGGAATTTCTCAATCGATTGGAAGCCCAACACTACGACCTGATTCTGGCCGATTTTAATTTGCCTACCTTTGACGGCCTGACCGCCTTAAAGTTGGCCCTCGAACGTCACGTCGATGCGCCTTTCATAATCATCTCAGGGGCCATGGGGGAAGAAACGGCCATTGAGGCCCTGAAAGCAGGGGCCACCGATTATGTACTGAAGGGAAGGCTCTCCCGTCTTATTCCAGTCGTCCACAGAGCGCTTCGGGAGAAGGAAGAGAAACGACAAAGAGAACAGGCCGAGCAAGGCCTGGGAGAGAGTGAAAAACGATACCGGACCCTTTTCGAAATGGCCGGAGACGCCATCTTCATTCTCGCTGCCGAGGAAAAAGAATCCGGGAAGATTTTATCGGCCAACCAGGCAGCCGCCGACTTGTACGGCTATACCGTCTCCGAATTACTTGCCATGAGTATCGAAGACTTAGATCCACTGAAAACGGCCAAAGGGGTCTTCGATCGCATGCCCTGGCTACAGGAAGGGGAATGGATAATTGATGAGATTACCCAATGCAAAAAAGACGGAATTCTTTTTCAGGCCGAAATCAGTGCCGGACTCTTGGACTTTGGAGCGACCAGGGTTGTCATCGCCTTTTACCGGGATATTACTGAAAGGAAAAAATCCGAGCAAGCCCTCAGGGAAAGTGAGGAGCGCTACCGGGCCGTTGTCGAAGGGTTGCCGATCCTCATCTTCCGTTTCCGTCCCGACGGCGCCCTAACCTTTATGAACAAGGCCTACAGCGCTTTCCTAAACAAAGACCATCAAACTTCCCTGGGACGAAACATTTTTCAATTATTGCCCGACGCCGAACTAAAGAGGATTCGCCTCCACCTGCTTTCTCTGGACTACCGCAAACCGGATAAAAGTTATGAACAGGAAGTGATTTCTCCCGATGGACAAATGCTCTGGTTTGAATGGAATGACCGAGCCCTTTTTGACCTTCAAGGACAAGTCATCGAATATCAATCCATCGGCCGCAATATTACGGAAAGTAAAAAAGCGCTTCTGGATCGAGAAAGAATGGAGAAACTCCTCCAGGAGGCCCAGAAGATCGAGGCTATAGGTACTCTGGCCGGAGGAATCGCCCATGACTTTAACAACATCCTCAGCGCCATCATCGGGTATGCCGGGTTGATGCAACTGGCCGAGATCCCCCAGGACAGTCCCTTGGGGCCCTATCTCGAAGGGATCCTCCGAGCGGGCGATCGGGCCAAAGACCTGGTCAGTCAGATCCTCACCTTCAGTCAGGATAATGAAAAAGAAAGACGCCCGATCCAACTCAGCTTTATCATCAAAGAGGTGATCAAATTTCTTCGGGCTTCTCTGCCTTCGACCATCAAAATCCATCAGGATCTAAGCAAAGAAACCAGAACCATCCTGGCCAATTCCACCCAGATGCATCAGGTCTTGATGAACCTCTGTACCAATGCCGCCCAGGCCATGCGCGACCAGGGCGGTTCCCTGGATGTGGAATTGACCGAAGTGGTCCTGGATGCCCGAGAGGCCGCCCTGTGTCCGGAATTGAAAATCGGTCCCTATGTCAAACTAACCATAAGGGATACGGGACACGGCATGAGTCCCGAGATCCTCGGGCGCATCTTTGAACCCTATTTTACGACCAAAGCCAAAGGGGAAGGAACCGGTCTCGGTTTGGCAGTGACCCATGGCATCGTCAAGAATCATGATGGAGCCATCTATGCTCGAAGCGAATTAGGTAAGGGAAGTACCTTTGAGGTCTATTTTCCGGTCTATGAACCGGGAGAATTTGAAATCCGTCCGGTCAGCGTAGAACCCCTTCCCCAGGGCACGGAACGTGTTCTGTTTATCGATGACGAACTCCATCTCCTGGAGATCGGAGGGAAAATCCTTAAGCGTTTGGGCTACCGGGTTGATGTCCGGACCAGCAGTTTGGAGGCCTTGGAGGCCTTTCGAACCAGTCCGCAGGACTATGACCTGGTGATTACCGACTTGACTATGCCGAACATGACCGGTGACAAATTGGCCAAGGAAATCCTGGCCATCCGCCCAGATATGCCGATTATCCTCTGTACCGGGTTCAGCCAGATGATCTCCCCGGATCAGGCCAAAACCATGGGAATTCGGGAAATGGTTCTGAAACCCCTGACCGTCCGCAACCTGGCCGAAACGGTCCGCCGGATCCTTGATCGAAAATAAAGAGGGAATCCGGGGAGACTGTTGAAAGGTGTACTGAGTTCTCACCCGGAAATTCGAATTTCCGGATGGAAATAAATAGAAACCAGTCCTGAATAATATAAGCAACCGGTCTAAACCCTAGCGCTCAAGGCCATTCCTTCCAAGACAACACCCGCTATCCAAGGATTTCCGGATTGAGACAGTTGGGAGGTTTTTTCCCTTTAAAAAAGGCCAATAAATTTTGAGCGGCCATCATTCCCATTTTGGTCCGGGTCTCCAGAGAGGCGCTGCCGATATGAGGGAGGATAACCACATTGGGCATTTTCTTTAATGCCGGTGGAATCTTTGGTTCTTTCTCAAAGACATCCAGAGCGGCCCCGGCAATCTTCTTTTCTTTCAGGGCCTCCACCAGGGCCTGTTCATCGATCACTTCTCCGCGGGAGGTGTTGATAATATAAGCGGTCGGTTTCATCAGGCTAAATTCTTTGGTGCTCATGAAGTGATGCGTTTCCGGAGTCAGAGGGACATGAATGGAGACAAAATCCGATTCCCGAAGCAGGGTTTCCCGATCCACTTTTCTAGCTTTGACCTGTTTGACTATTTTTTCATCCACCGGGGCATCATCGTGATAGAGGATATTCATATCAAATCCTCGAGCCCTCTTGGCCACGGCCGTTCCAATGCGTCCAAAACCCATCAGCCCCAGGGTCTTGTGATGGACGTCCGTGCCGACGAAAAGTAGAGGGGCCCAGCCCTTGTATTTTCCGGCCCGGGCATAGACATCGCTCTCCACAATCCTGCGGGACACGGCCAGTAATAGGGCCATGGTCAAATCCGCCGTGGTATCCGTCAACACGCCAGGCGTATTGGTCACAACTATTTTTCGCTTAGATGCCGCCGGGACATCAATATTGTTGAACCCTACGGCGTAATTGGCGATAATCTTCAAGGAAGGACCGGCCTTATCCATCACTTCCCCATCGATGCGGTCGGTCAAGAGTGGCAGCAATCCGTCTTGACTGGTCACCCCTTTCAATAATTCCCGACGGCTCAAGACCCGGTCAAAAGGATTACAAGTTACCGTAAAATGTTCCTCAAGAAAAGACATGGCTGCCGAAGGCAGACGGCGGGTGACCAATACTTTTGGTTTCATACGATGCTCCCTCTTAAATCGGTCCAAGGTTTAAGGTACAAGGTGTAAGGTATATGGTGTTCCTTGAACCTTGAACCTTATACCTTGTACCGGTATTTTTGGTTTAAAGTCCCGCCCAGGCTTGTGACATGACCCGCTTGGCATGAGCCAGGACGACCAGCGAATCCTGACCCGGCAGGGGTTTGACTTCAAAGCTGACCAGAGGTCTAGTGGCCCCCCCAATAAATCCGATCTGCAGGAGGGTTTTTAAAAACCGGGCCACATCATGAACGGTATTGACACTGCCGGGCGAGCCGAAGATAGGATGGTTATCCCCGTATCCGGCACAGGAAGGATCCAAGACGGCATTCCCGATGTGCACCCCGGCCAGATACTCTTTCACCGGCATGAGGGCCTCCTCAGGAGATTCCTTCAATAAAGGGATGTGGCTCAAATCGACCAAAAGGCCGAAATTGGGGTGAGTCCGTCTCATGTCCTCGGCAATTTTCAGGGCCAGGGAAGTGGGACCTAAAAGACAACATTTGTCCACCGAGCGGTCAAAGATTTCAGCTACTACCATCGGCCCGCCTTTTTGTCTCGAATAGTCGCACAGTTCTTTCAGGGACCTGACCAGGGCCTTGACCGCCTGTTCCTGTTGAGCTGCTCCCGGGTCCTTGCCGGAAAGAAGGACAAAGGATTCAGCCCCCATAAAAATGGCCTCATCCATTAAGGGTTTCAATCGGCTTAAAGCCTCTAGCCGCTCTTCTTCATCCAAAGAATTCAGATTCAGCTTCCCTCCTAAAATAACCGGATGGGCCCCGAACCCTACGGAGAGCCCGGCTAATTCCATCAAGGCTTTGACCCGTTCCCTGGTCTTTGAGTCTTCGATGTGGGTAATCTCAATAGCCGTAAAATAAGGGTCCAGGGCGATCTGCCGGACGGTTTCCTCCCAAGGGCCCTGTCCTCCGCCTAATTCAGGAAAGGCCATGAAATGGACCAGACCCATCCTGAAATATTTTTCCATCGGTTCATTCATAATACTTCCTTAATGCTCTGACATTCTCATTGAGTATTTAACTTAAACACCAGACCAGACGGCACAGTAAAAAGTTTCAGATGCAAGGCGCGTAAGTCCTGAGGAATGAGGCGTACATAAGAAGTACGCCGCAATGTCGAAGGACGCAGCGCAACACAGCAGATGGACTTTTTACAAAGCCGTCATACATCAATCGGCCTGAAAATCAAGACCACGGCCATAACCACATAGACCATGGCCTCGGCCGCCGGGCCGTAATATCTCCCGGTAATAGCCATGACCAGACCAAGTCCCAGGGCGGCCAGGGCCGTCCCTTGCAGGTTTCCCATCCCGCCGACAATCACTACGGCGAAACACAGGATCAGGATGTGAAATCCCATATAGGGATGCAGCGTACTGATAGGGGCGTAAAGGACTCCTCCCAGGGCGCCCAGAACACTTCCCAGGACAAAAATAATGGCTAAATACTTATTCAGGTTGATCCCCAGGCTGCGGACCGCTTCCTGATCCTGGAGACCGGCTACGACGATTTTACCGATGATGGTCTTTTTAAAAAATAGGGAGAGGCCAAAAAAAATCAAGAGGGAAAGGCCGATGATGATCAACCGATAAAGGGGCATCTCCAGAAAGAAAAATTTCAAGGTGATCCCCAGGGGGTCGCTGATAGGCAGGGGACGGGGTCCCCAAATCCATTTAATGGCATCCACCCCGATCAACAAAACGGCATAGGTGGCGATAATGGCGTAATCAAGAGATTCCCCGTAAAGCCTGCGGATCACATACCGTTCGATCAGATAGCTTACCGGAATGGCAATGATCACCGCTATGATGGTTCCGAGGATAAAACTGCCGCCGAGATTGGTTAAAACGGCAAAAAGGATATAGGCCCCCAAGGTGTAGATCAGGCCATGGGCGAAGTTGACAATCCCCATGGCTCCGAAAGTCAGGGAAAGACCTATGGAGATGATATAGAGGATACCGCCGATTGTCAGGCCGTGGAGTATGGTTTGCAGCATGATCAGATCCTGAAAATATTCCGGCGCCCTATAAGGCACCCAGAAACAAAAAAGAATTATTTTTGTTTACTTTAAGCTTTCAGCTTTGACTTTTAAACGATCTTCCAATCAAATTTCCCTTAAATACCCCCAAATTCCTTTACGGAACCGAAAGGCGATGATTAAAAGGACCAGCCCCAAGAACATCTCCCAACGAATGATATAGCGGGCCAGATAGTTGCTGATGGACATAAAGGCCGTCCCCCCGAGGACCGCCCCGAAGACATTGCCGGCCCCGCCTATGAGGGCGGCAAAAATCACTTCCACATTGCGGGTCGGATCGATGAAGCTGGGATTGGCATAGCCGTAATTGATGACCGTCAAGGCCCCGGCCAGGCCCGAGATGGCTGTGGAAAAAACAAAGGTGAGCCATTTAAAACGGAAGGTGTTATATCCTAAAAATTGCACCCGCAGTTCATTTTCTTTGGTGGCCTTGAGAAAGATGCCATACGACGAATGAACAAACTTAAGAATCAGGAAGGTAACCAACAGTAGAACGGCCAAAGAGAAGAAAAAGAGAAATTTCAAATTGCTGAAATTGATCAGCCCATAGCTGGAAAAATTAAGAGAGATCCCGTCTTCTCCCCCGGTGATTCCGGCTAAGGGCACCAAGACCAGGAAATGTCCCACTTGATTAAAAGCCAGGTTCAAGAGGGCGAAACAGGCGCCGCTGGTCTTGACCAGGATAGGCCCGAGCAGGGCTCCTACCAGGGCCCCCCCCAGAATGCCGAAGAAAATAGCCAACAGCGGATCGGGGCTGAGAAACTTGGCCGAAAGTCCGGCGCCATAGGCCCCGGCCCCGAGGTAAAGCATATGACCGAAGGAAAGACGCCCCATGTGCCCATAAAGCAGGTCGAAGCCCAGGACGAAGATACAAAAAATGATAAAATCGGTTATTTTGGTCAAGGTGGTGGAAAAGCCGAAGACGACAAATCCGACAGCGATCACCGCCAATAAAAAGGCATCATGTTTTTCAATTTTTTTCAGCATAACGGCTCAAATAAAAAACCAGCTCAAAGTTCAAAGCTGAAAGCTCATAGCAAGAAAAAAATCCGGGGCATGAGTATCTCAGAGACCTAATTTCCTTGCCTTTCACTTAAATCCTTGCCCCCTTGAATCCTGGTTTAGGGTTATCTACAAATCCTTCTCATAAAGGGCCGGTTCTTTGATCAGGGCCTCCTCCTGGATTTCCCGAAAAATCGCCCCTTCTTTCATCACATAGATCCGATCGGCCAGGTTGGCCACGATGGAGAGGTTTTGTTCCACCACGATCATCGAGATCTTCGCTTTCATTTTTCGAAGGATATTGGCAATCTCGCTGATGATGATGGCCGCCAGGCCCTCGGTGGGCTCATCAATCAGGAGCAGATCCGGGTCGCCGATCAGGGACCGTCCGATCAGGAGGATCTGCCTTTCCCCGCCGCTCAATCCCTTGGCCTTGGAGTCCAGGAATTTCTCCATTTTGGGGTGGATCTCCAACAGCCTCTCGATGGCCGCAGGGACTTTTTCCTTGGTCGGGAAGGCCGCCAATTCAAGGTGGTCGCGCACCGTCAATTCCCCGAAGACCCGTTTATCCTGAAAGACGTAACGGAGCCCTTTTAAAGCCACCTTCTCCGGAGGCCAGCCGTCGATCCTTTCTTCCCGGAAATGAATCGACCCTTGGGAAGGTTTTAAAAAACCGCCGATCGTTTTCAGCAGGGTGGTTTTTCCGGCCCCGTTCCGACCCACCAGGCAGACCAACTCGCCTTCCTTGACGGTCAAGTTGATATCGTGCAGCACCTGAGCCCGGCCGTAATGGACATCCAGATGATCCACTCTCAGTAGCATATCACCTCTTCCTTACCCCAGTAGCATTCCCTGACCTGGGAGTCATTGATGACCGTTTCCGGGGGGCCGTCACAAATCAGTTGACCCTCATTGATCACGCCTAACCGTTCCACCAGGTCCATCAGTTTGGAGATTTTATGTTCGACGATGACCAGGGCGAATTTTCCTTTCAGTTTTTTGATGACCTCGCTGATCTGCACTATTTCCACCAGGCTCAAGCCGGCAAAAGGCTCGTCCAGCAGAAGGACCTTGGGATTCAGCGACAGGGCAATGGCAATCTCCAATTCCCGCTTCTCCCCGTAAGACAAATCAGCGGTCCGGGTCTCGGCCTTGTGATCAATGCCCAGGGTTTTCAAGGCCTGGAGGCAATCCGCTTCCAGGTCGGGGTAGCGCACATTTTTAAAAAAGAACCTCCCCTTGGAGGCATAATCCGGCCCCAGCCGAACCCTGGCCAGGATCATGTTTTCTAAAACCAGGAGACTGTCAAAAACGGAAACCAGTTGAAAGGTGCGGGCGATGCCCCGGGTGACCCGGTCACAGGCGGGCATCCGTGTGATATCTTCTCCCTGATATAAAACCCGGCCATTATCGGGAATATAAAGGCCGGTCAGTAAGTTGAAAAAGGTGGACTTTCCCGCCCCGTTGGGCCCGATAATCCCGGCCGTCTCCTTTTCAGCCAACTGATAGGAAATCGAATTGACCGCTGTCAGTCCGTTAAACGATTTAGACACCCTTTCAGTGGCCAGGATGGGGGGAGACATACTTTTTGTATTTCCTTCCTGAGTCTACTTACCAGGTTACTGAAAAAGGCCCCGGGCTTCAGAATGAAGCCAATTCTTTGGTCGGCGAAGCCGACCGGCGACTGCGTTGCCCTTATCCCTCGTCTCTCACCGGCTTTCGCCGGTTGCTTATTGCGGCGTATTCCTATATACGCCTCATTCCTCGAGATTTCGGGACGCCCTGTACCTGAACCTTTTTGAGTAACCTTAAAAAATAGAGTTTTCCGCAAACTGTTAATGTTTCGGCTCTTTAGAACAATAACCATTTAAAAGGATTCAAGAGACCGAGGTTTTAACATCCTTGCCTTTCACTGGAATCCTCGACCCCTTGAATCCTCGAACCCTTTCTTTAATAGCCTTCACTCTGCAAAGTCGGCAAATATTCGGTTCCGGTGTAGGCATCAATCACCCTGACCAGATCCCACTTTCCTTTTCTTTCTTTAGGCCCCTTGCCGATAACCACAAAGGCGCAGTATTTAAATAGGGGTTGGTGGTCAATACGCCACTGGGCCATTCCCTTCATCGAATCGAATTGGGGTTTTTGCATAATAGCCTTGGCCACGGCCAGGGGCTCGACGGATTGGGATAATTCAATACCCCTCAGAAGTTCCAGGGTTCCCACATAAGCCATGCCGGAATAGGGGTCAGGCGGCTCGTTATAGGCCTTCATATATTTATCCACAAAAACCTTTCCGGACCGGACGATATTCTGGTCCTTCAAGCCCTCCAGGTTCCAATACCAGGACATCAACGAATAAACACCGTCCAGGGCCTCGGCCGGGACGCCGCCGCCGAAGACATTGGTCATCCAGTTGAACCAGATTTTGGTTTTTTTGCCCAGTCCCAATTCATTGGCTTGTTTGAGCACATTGATGGCATCAATCCCCCAATGGGCCATCATGACGATGTCCGGTTTGGCCTCGATGATCTTTTGCAGATAAGCGGTATAATCGGCTGTTCCCACCGGTGCTTCGGTATAATCCACCTGGACCCCGAACTTTTTAAAGGCATCGAAGGCCCCGGCCTTCTGGTCCCAACCGAAAGCGTAGGCTGGAGCAAAGAAATAGACTTTCTTCAATTTGAGTTCGGTGGCAATGTATTCCGCACCCGAATAGCCGATAGAGTAAGCGGAACTATGAATCCCGAAAGTGGTCGGGGCCAGTTCATCTTTCTTAAACATACTGATCGGGGCCACACACCCGGCCACATAGGGCAGGGGGGTCTTCTTCATTTCCCGATTCAGGGCTGCGGCGATGGGGGCGAAGGTTGAACCCACCAGTCCGTGGACTTTATCTTCGTGAACCAGTTCCCGAAAGCGCCGCAGGGCCACATCCGGTTTACTTTCGTCATCCTTGACCACCCCTTCCACCAGGATCTTTTTCCCGCCCAGAGACACGCCGCCTTTGTCATTAACCTCTTTGATGGCCAACTGGGCCCCTTTAAGCTGCACCGGTCCGATGGGAGAGGCCGGTCCGGTCATGCCGAACATGAGACCGATTTTGATTTTATCAGGGGTAGCCGCCTGGGACTGACCAGAACCACACACCAAGACCAGACCAAGGATCATAAAAAAAACCACCGTACCTTTTCGATCTTTCATCACGATTCCTCCTTTTTCTTTTGAATAGCCTTTACTAGTGTTGAACCAGAAAAAACCATCTTTTCGAATTTTTTCTTATCTTTTTGAGCTTTGAGCTTTCAACTTTGAGCCTTCGATCTTTTACGAACTCCGAACTCACATGACTCCTAACTCATACCTGTTCAGACCTTAGGTACCCCTCCGGCTTCCTGGATGGCCAAATAAACATTTTCCGGATCGGCCGGCAGGGAACGCACCCGGCCTCCGCAGGCATGGGCAATGGCATTCAGGATGGCCGGGGTAGCCGGGATATTAGGCATCTCGCCGATCCCCTTGGCCCCAAAAGGACCATAGGGATTGCTTTCTTCCAGAATAATGGATTGGATATGGGGGACATCCAGGACCGTGGGAATCAGATAATTCCTCAGGCTGAGGTTCTGAATCAATCCATCAACCAGGGCCACCTCTTCCATCAGGGCATACCCCAGACCCATGGCCACGCCGCCCTCAATCTGGCCTTCCACGGCTTTGGGATTGATGGCCTTACCCACATCAAAGGCGGCCACATAATCCTTGATGGTCACTTCTCCTGTCTCCATATCCACTTCCACTTCGGCCATATGAGTGGAGTAGGTGTAAATAAAATAAGGGTTCCCCTGGCCGGTCTCCGGATCCAAGGTCGCCGGCGGTGGGGCCCACCAGCCTTGCCCGATCAGACGGCGGCCCAGGGCCATGCTCTTGGCCGCAACTTCCCTGAAGGTCAGGCTCTTCTCCGGTCGGTCCTGATCAAAAATCTTTCTATTTTTCATGGCCAGTTTACTGACCGGGACCAAGAGCAGCTCACTGGCCGTTTCCAGGAGGGTCTCTTTCACCTGTCGGGCAGCCTGGATAATGGCATTACCCATCAGGGTGGTGGAGCGGCTGCCGACTGTAGGACCGGACTCCGGAACTCTATCGGTATCCGGCTGGACATAACGCACATCTTCCGCCTCAATGCCCAATTCTTCGGCACAAATCTGGGGGAGAACCGTATAGGATCCCTGGCCCATCTCGGTAATGCCCGTAAAAAGCAAGACTGATCCGTCTTCATGAACATAGACATTAGCCCCGCAGGCGTCACCCGAGGTACCGATACTGGTTCGGTACCAGCCCATGCCGACCCCCACTCCCCGACGCTTGGTTTTCTCTTGATCGACATAACCGGCTTCCCCAAAGCGTTTGTCCCATTGAAAGGTCCGGGCGCAGGCTTCCAGGGTTTCCCGAAGTCCCACACTTTGATCCAGGATCTGACCGGTGGCCGTAGTGGAGCCCAGCTTAAAGGCGTTCTTTCGACGAATGTCCACGGGGTTTATTCCCAGGACCCCGGCCAATTCATCCATCATCTGTTCATGGGCGATATGGACTTGGGGGGCCCCGAAACCGCGCATGGCCCCGCCATAGGGATGGTTGGTGTAACACAGGTAGGCGTCCACTTTGACATGAGGGATTTCATACGGACCGGGCATCATGATCATGGAATGGATATGAGACCCCCCGGCCGGCGGGATGACCGGCCCCAGACTGGCATAGGCCCCCTGTTCATCATAGATCACTCCCTGGAAGGCCGTCAGGGTCCCGTCCTTTTTGGCCCCGATCTTGGTCTCCATAATCATGGGATGGCGTTTGCAGGTCTGCAGGGTCACCTCTTCCCTTTCCAGGGCCAGCCGCACCGGGCGGCCGGTATGCCAGGCCAGAACAGCCGCCCGGCAACCCAGATCTATCGGAGAATCCTCCTTTCCGCCGAAACCGCCTCCCATGGGAATTTGGCGGACCTGGATGCGATTGACCGGCAGGCCCAGGACAGCGGCTATATTCCTTCGAACCGTAAAAGGCGCCTGGAGAGGACCTTCCACCAGCATAGTCCCATCATTTTTGGGGACGGCCATGATAATATCCGGTTCCAGATAGGCATGTTCCAGGAATGGAACCTGGTAGGTCCTTTCCAGGATGATATCGGCCTGACTGAAGCCTTCATTTACCTCCCCTTTGCGCAGCTTGTTAAAAGAAAGAAGATTCCCCTTTTCATGGATCAAGGGCGCGCCCTCTTTCATGGCCTCCCGGGGATCAAACACGGCCGGGAGGAGATTGTAGTCCACTTCAATCAACTCCAGGGCCTGTTGAGCAATGGCTTCCGTTTCCGCAGCCACCAGGGCCACGCCGTCCCCGATGAAACGCACTTTGTCCCCGCAGATGACCGGTTGATCCGGCAAAATGGCCCCGAAACCGTTTCGCCCCGGCAGATCGGCAGCCGTCAAAACCGCCGCCACCCCTGGTAAATTCCTGGCCTTCTCCACTGAGATCGATCTGATCTGGGCATGAGGAAAAGGACTCCTTAAAATTTTACCGATAAGAAATCCTTCCTCGGGATAATCATCACCGTAGGCCAATTTACCGGTCACCTTGAGGACCGCATCGGTCCGGTTGATTGATTTTCCGACCACCTGAAGTTCCTTCTGAGAGGTTTCCAACGGAATGTTCAGGTCCACCTTCTCCTTAATCAGGACGCCTGTTTCTCTTTTCCCTTCGCTTTTATTGTCCATATGTTTCATCCTTATATATCCTTGGGGATCAGGGCCGGGTATTAGTGGCCAGAGCAGCCGATTTGACCGCCTGGACTATTTTCTGATAACCCGTGCATCGGCAGAGCACTCCGGAAAGGGCCTGTTTAATTTCCTCTTCGGTGGGCCGGGGATTCTGATCCAGCAGGGCTTTGGCGTTCATGATCATTCCCGGTGTGCAGAAACCGCATTGGACGGCTCCTTCATCGACGAAGGCCTGTTGAATGGCCTGGAGTTTTCCGTTTTCAGCGGTCAGGCCTTCGATAGTGGTGACGGACCGTCCGGCGACCTTCAGCGCCGGCAACAGGCAGGAGTTGACCGGTTGCCCTTCCAGAAGGACGGTGCAACAACCGCATTCCCCTTCCCGACATCCCACCTTAGTCCCTTTCAATCCCAACTCATCTCTTAAGAGGTCAACCAAAACGGTTTCCGGGGCAACTTCTGCTTCGATTTTTGTCCCGTTTAATCGAAAGGCTATTTTCATCTTCTCCATAAAAAATCCTTTGTTAACAGGTTACTGAAAAGGGCCCATTTACGGCGTTGCCCTTGTCCCTGGACCTTTTTGAGCAACCTGAAAAAAGTTTTTGAGCACCTGTTAATATAACCTGCTCGGTATGTTATTTCCGACTATCAATCTCTTCCACTGCTTTTTGAAGACCCCGCCGGACCAAGACGTTGACCATCTGACGGCGGTACCCGCTGGAACCACGGAGGCAACTGTCTCTGGGTGTTGATTCCTCCATGGCCTTTTTAGCCGCGGACTTAAGGCTTTCCGGGTTAAGGGAGGCCCCTTTAAGAAGGCTTTCGCTCTTCAAGGCCCGAAAGGGGACTGGCGCCACCGGACCCAAGGCAATAGCCGCCTCCTCAATTTGTCTTAGGGAAAGATTCGCTTTTACAACTATGGCCGCCGACAGAATCGGCAAGGTTAAGGCTTTTCGCTTTGCCAGGCGCTGGTACGAACAACCTTGGGTCTGGTCCAAACTGCTGAAACGGATTTCCGTCAGGATCTCCTTCCCGGGATCCAAGACGGTTCGCCCGGGCGAGAGAAAAAACTGGGTTAAAGGAACTTGACGTACTCCCTGGTTGGAAACGATTTTAACCCGAGCGTTGAGGGCCAAAAGAGGAAGGCTGGTGTCTCCGGCCGGCTGCCCTCCTACCAGGTTTCCGGCTAAAGTCCCTATATTGCGAATTTGGGGAGACCCGACCCACCCGGCCCCTTCGGAGAGAAGACGGGCCTTTTCCCGAACCAAGGGGGAATGGGCCACTTGAGCATGGGTGACCAGGCACCCCAAGCGGATCTCTTGGCCATCTTCCTTGATATCCTTGAGGTCCGGCAGGTTGGAAATGTCCACTAAAGCCTCTACGTCCAAAATCTTACGCCGTAGGCTGGGAATGACATCGGTTCCTCCGGCAATGACCCGGGCCTTCCCTTGATAGCGTTCCAGTAAATCCAACGCTTCTTCCAAAGTCGCGGCCATATGATAGGCCTGAAGAGAAAACGTTTTTGACCAATGAAGGTCTTTAAAGGCGCAATCCATAATTTCCTCGATTAGGGTCATTAATTAAGTGTAATGGCTTCCCTAAAAAACGGTTCAAGCGACATCCTCTGAACCCTAAAATCCTCTTAGGTTTTTACTCCCATACCCCGGGGTATTGCGGGGTACAATGAAAGATGAAAATTTGCACCGGGATTCAAGGGGCCAAGAGGGCTAGGATTCAAGTGAAAGGCGCGGAAGGTCAACCACTCGAACCCTGGAATCCCAGAATCCTTGAACCCTATTTTCGAACTATTCCTTCTTCTTTTTTACTAGTCTTTTCAATATACCGATACATTCTGACGTTGTGCTGTTTCATGATCCTGGCGGCGGCGGCTCCATCCCGCTTCTTGAAGGCCTGGACCACCTTTTGATGATCGTCATAGAGGGCCGGAAGAATCGGATCGAGTTCGATAACCAGGGGACGGGAACGGTTTTTAATATTATCCAACAATTCCTTAAGCAACCAATTTCCACAGGCGTCGTAAATGAGTCCATGAAAATCAAAATCAGAGGCGGAATACTTTAGAAGATCTTTCTTTTTAATAATGGCTGTTTGTTCCCGTAGAATGGCATCCAGGCGGGACTGGGTCTTGGAATTCATATTAATAGCCGCCAGCCTGGCAGCCATCCCTTCCAGAACGCCCCGGATACGGTAAAGGTCCAGGGCCATCGGCAAGGTCATTTCCACCAGGCTGACCCCTCTATTAGGTATGTGCCTGACCAGTTTCTCTTCTTCCAATTGTTTTAAAGCCAAGCGGATCGGGGTTCGGCTGACTCCCAGCTCCTGTACCAACTGTTCGACGTTGATCCATTTGCCTGGGGAAAAACGGTGGGAAACGATCATGGCCCGCAGGGCCTGATAGGCCTGTTCTTTTAAGGTGTTTCGGGTAAGTTTGGGGATCATTAAGACCTTTTGACTATCTTTGAAAGTTCTTTCCCGAGCGTGCGGTCCAATTGTAAAAACAGTTCAGATCAAAAGTCAATAAAATTTTATAAAATGTAAAATTTTTGTAACATTTTTCCAAAAGGGGACGGGATCGTTCGAGAAGGGCAATCCCGGAAATGGGAGGGAGGGACTGGTTTTGGCGCCGGGTTCAGGGAGATCGTCTCGGCCGAAAGAAACTCCAAGCCTCAGGCTGGAAGGAGCAGGCCAGGATGACCCTGGCCGGACGACATCGGGAGAGTAAGAAAGGCCAATAAAAGTTCTGGAAAACGCTGTCCCCTGTACCTCTTAGCCGGAGAAGCGAATATGATCCCGGGAAAAAGTCTCTGTTGTCTTGTTCGACAGGACGGGTATCCCCTTTCCCGTCATTAAAGGAAACCCTTTCAACTTTTCCAGGTCCTTTTCTTGGGGAGTTGTCAGGATGGCTTGGTTATGCGGTTCGGAAAGGATTAAATCGAATTCCACTTGTTTCAGCATTTGAACGGCACCTTCTAATGAAATAGAGGATTTCATCAAGGTCCTTTCCCGAACCAGGATATAATGTACATCCCAATTGGAGTCAATGTGGAGAATCTTTTTTAGTTTATTCATCTTTTCCCCCACCAGTCTTTCTATGGGTCGGGGCCTTTAGGGCCAAACCCTTCGAAAGGGGTTAAGGTTAAAAATCTTTAAATTCACCTTCCTCAAAAGGAATCACCTTTTCCGGAGAAATTGTTTTAATACCCTTTGGGGATCGACCGGTCTTCGGTTCTTTGTAGGCCGGTCCCGGCAGCAAGGCCTGAGTCCCTCTTGAAGGGATATAGCGATGGCTCATCCCCTTCTCTTTTCCGTTTCCATTACCGACCGGCAACGTTTTGGTTCCCTGGATTCCCTTCCCCTGCCCATTTCCGCCTATTATCGCCAGCAGCTCTTGGGCAATCTCTTTCATCTGTACGGCCTGCGAATTCAATTGTTCGGCCGCAGAGGCCGTCTCCTCGGCACTGGCGGAAATTTGTTGGACGACCCGATCCATCTCGGAGATGGCTCGACTGACCTGTTCGATCCCCTGAGCCTGTTCTTGAGAGGCCGTGGCAATCTCGCCCACCAGTTCGGCCGCTTTTCGGGAACTCCCGGCTACCTTCGAAAAAGTCTCATTGGTTTTTCCGACAATACCGGTTCCGCTTTGGATCTTTTTAACCGTTCCTTCAATGAGATTGGAAGTATTCTTGGCGGCCGCGGCAGCGCGCATGGCCAGATTGCGGACTTCATCCGCGACGACCGCAAACCCCGCCCCGGCCTCTCCGGCCCGAGCGGCTTCTACGGCGGCATTCAAAGCCAGCAGGTTGGTTTGGAAAGCAATTTCATCTATCGTTTTAATGATCTTGCCGGTTTCCTCGCTGGCTGCCGAAATATCCTGCATAGCCTGGGTCAGCTCTAACATGGCCCGGTTGGCCTCTTCGACCACCTGGCCGGTGTCCCGCATCAAGGTATTGGCTTGATTGGCATTGTCGGCATTCTGTTTGGTCATGGAGGTCATTTGTTCAATGGAAGAGGAGGTCTCCTCTTGTCCTCCTGGAAACTTTTTATGTTTATTCGGAACTTTTATAAATAAACTTAAATGTTGAAATGGTTTTTTCTTACGAGAAGGAACAAATTATCGGATAATTCTTTTTCAACAACCATGCCAATAACCCCCAACGGTCAAATTTTTTTCCTGACAAATATAACAAGATGAAAATATTAGTAAATTATGAAATGAGTCCCACTCCGGAGGATGGCTGGGGATATATTTATGGAGCCAAATAAAGAATCATTAATAGAAATTAGCCAAAAGATTGACGAAATTCCGACAATAATATGTCGAGAAGGACCTAGGGGGTTAGTTGAAAAGGAAGGATAAAACTGGGGGCATAAATTGGTCTAAGAGAAGCCCTGATGGGGGAAGAAAAATGGTTAGGTTTTTCGATCCAGTTCCCGGCGAACCGCCAGTCCGATTACTTCCAGAACATAGGGTTTCCGGATATAGGCGCCCGCACCTAAATCCTGGGCCCGGCGGACCCGGTCAGTCTCGGAAAAACCGCTGACGATGATCGCCCTCTGTCCCGGCCGGATGGTCATAATCCGCTGATAGGTCTCCAATCCGTCTATGCCGGGATCCATGATCATATCCAAGAGGACAAGGTCTACCGGCTGGTCTTTAAGGTATTCCACGGCCTCTTCGCCGCCGGCAACGGTCTTCACCTTATATCCCAGGCTGCCCAGCATAGCTGCCGCCAGGCTTCGCTGTTCTTTAACGTCGTCCACCACCAGAATGGATTCGCCATTTCCCAAATACTCGGATCTAGACAGGGCCTCCTGATCCTCCGGCAATAAATCGCGGGTCACAGGGAAATAAAGAGTAAAGGTGCTCCCCTTATCTTCTTCGCTCAGCACATCGATATATCCGTAATGGTCTTTGACCGTACCCCAGACCACGGCCAGCCCCAACCCCGTACCGCTTCGACCCATGACCTTCTTGGTATAAAAAGGCTCAAAGATTCGTTGCAGGTCCTCCCCCGAAATCCCCATGCCGGTGTCCGAAACCGTAAGCAGGACATATTCCCCTTCCCGGGTCTCTTCATAGCCGGGGAGGGGCTGGTCCAGATAACGGTTTTCCGTCTTAATAACCACTTCGCCCGGACCGGAAACGGCCTCGGCCCCGTTGGACAAGAGGTTCATAATCGTCTTTTCCAGGTGCACCGGTGAACCTTTTATATTAAACAACTCCTTATCCAGATCCGTTCGGAAGATTACCTTAGGATGATGCAACCTCAACCTTTCAAATTCCGGGGTTTTCAATAAGCCGGTAATAATCTGATTCAGATTGACGGTCTGCGAGACGGACACCCCTCTTCTGGCCAAAGTAAGCAAATCCTGGATAATGGCCGTGGCCCGCTGGCCGGCCTGAAAGATATTCGAGACCTGCTCCCGTAAAACACTTCCTTCCGGAGCATCCAGCATTAACAGTTCCGAATAGCCTACCAGTACGCCCAGGACATTATTCAGATCATGGGCTACGCCCCCGGCCAAAGTGCCCAGGGCTTCCATTTTCTCCGCCCGCTGCAGACGCTCTACCAAATGACGGCGGGCCTCTTCAGACTTCATCCGTTCGGTGATTTCCGTTCCGTAGATATTAACATACTGCTCCTCCTGAATTGGCGAAATGACCAACGCATAGAATTTCTGACCGCAACGGACTTCTATCTCTCTTTTGCCTTTGGAGGATATAATCTCTGATATAAGATCCACCCAATCCTCGGGAAGGCGTCCATCGGTCTCCCAATTCCAAAAATCTAAGAGAGTTTTGGACTCCTCATTGGCGAACAAGACCCTGCCGTCTTGGGAAATCCGTAACACCGGATTGGGATTTTCCAGGGGAAACCGGGATAAATTTCTGATTTGATCTTCGTCCTGCTTTCTCTTGGTGATATCCCGCAGCAACCCCAGGAGACACGATTCGCCTTCCATATAAAAACGACTCAGGGATACCTCCACAGTAAGATTATTTCCTCCCGGAGTCAGATGAACCCACTCAAACCGCTGGGGGCCCTGGTTGACGGTCTTCTTGACAATCTCTAGGCCTTTCTCCTGGGAAGACCGTCCGTCCGGTTGCTTTTCAGGTGAAAACTGAAAAAAATTCTTTCCCAGGATATCCTCCCGTTTCGCCCCCAGCAGATTTTCGGCCGCCGGATTGCAGTCGCTGATGATCTCTCCCTTGGTGATTAAGATCCCCTCCTGGGCGATATCAAAAAGGATACGGTAACGAAGCTCTTTTTCCTGAAGGGCCTTTTCTTTTTGCTCCCGCTCCAATTCCAGCTCATATTTTTGCCTGTAATACGAAGCCCTCTTATTTCGCCAATAAAAGCCAAGACTGGTCCCCGCGCCAATAATCGCCAGGCAGACCAGGAGAATAATCATTCTGGCCTTTTCGGCCGCAGGTTCGAAAATTTCCTTGGCGTCAATTTTACTCAGGAGGAACCAGTTGGTGTTAGGGATCTTTTGCAGGGAACTCGAAACCGGTTTGGCCCGATAATCGTTGAACTCAAAAATACCCTCAGAAATAAAATAGTTTGTCTCTTTCGGGTGTTCAAAAGTTTTCAAAGGAAGCCGCAGGATAAAGGCCGTTCGGCGCTGATGCCGAAGATCATTCAAACAGAGGAAATCGTTGTCCCGCCTCTCCAGGAGAAGCGTTTCCGCCGAATGGCTGGGGACCGGCCAGGATTGCAGGAGGGGGAAAAGGATTTGATAGGGGTCGATGCGAAACACAAAAAAACCGATCAGAGCCGCTTGATTATCCGGATCAGGGATAGGGACGATGAGATCCATATGGATACTGCGATCGCTTTTATCCTCAAAGAGGGTGCTTAAAATCATATTCCTCGTCCGGCGCACCTCGGGAATCAGGCCCTGGACATCAGCGTTCATCCTATCTTCCTCATTCCCCCCGACCAAGACAACCTGTCCTTGAGGGTTAAGAAGGAAAATACTGCTGTAATTAAGGTTGTTCAATAAAGAGACCATCCACGACAGAATTTCTTGTTTGATGAGGAAAGATTGCGGCTTTTCCAGAAACCGCTTGATCCGGTGGGACATTAAGGCATTCTTAAGGAGGACCAGACCGTCATTCAGCCTTTCCTGGCGCCAGCGATGGACCTGATCGGCTTTTAACTGGGAGATGACCGCCAATTCCTTTTGTTGTTCGTTCTTAATTCTTTTCTTTTCGAGAGAATAATAAAACCCTCCTCCCGCAGAAAAGATCAGGGCTAACAGCAGGAATAATCCGATCAGGTTCCAGGGGACCTGACCTCTTTTATCATTCAGAATCATTTTAGTTTCCGCCCCGCTAATCAGGGGTTCTGAAATCTGCTTTTTGAATCAGTGTGAATGCCTGATGATCGCCGAGATAAATGAATAAACGTTAAGGCTACCCCCAAGGTTTCAGGTTTTAAACGTAGACCTTGCCCCTGATACCGATATTACCGGGTCAGATGCCGGTATTTAATGCGGTGAGGTTGATCGGCCGCGGCCCCCAGGCGGGCCTTGCGGTCGGCCTCATATTCCGTGTAATTGCCGTCAAAAAAAAGAACCTGACTTTCCCCTTCAAAAGCCAGGATATGGGTGACGATACGGTCCAGAAACCAGCGGTCATGGCTGATGACCAGGGCACATCCCCCGAAATTTTCCAAAGCCTCTTCCAGGGCCCGCATGGTGTTGACATCCAGATCATTAGTCGGTTCATCCAATAAAAGCACATTGGCCCCTTCTTTGAGCATCCAGGCCAGATGGACCCGGTTTCGCTCTCCGCCGGATAAGAGGCCCACTTTCTTTTGTTGATCCGTCCCGCCGAAATTAAACCGCCCCACATAGGCCCGGGAATTGACTTCCCGTTTTCCCAGGGTAATGACGTCCTGGCCTTCGGAAATCGTTTCCCAGATCGATTTCTCCGGATCAAGTACCTCTCGGCTCTGATCGACATAGGCCGGCTTAACCGTTTCCCCGATTCGGAGAGTGCCGGAGTCCGGTGTTTCCTGACCGGTTATCATTCGGAAGAGAGTGGTCTTTCCCGCTCCATTAGGGCCGATAACGCCGACAATCCCGCCCGGGGGAATGAGAAAAGAAACCCGATCCAACAGCAAATTATCTCCATAGGCCTTGCTCAGGTTATCGGCTTCGATCACCAGATTCCCCAGACGGGGACCGGGGGGGATATAGATTTCCAGATCTTTTTCCCTCTTCTCGCTTTCCTGACTGACTAAAGCCTCATAGGAATTGATCCGGGCCTTGGCTTTGGTATGACGCCCTTTGGGCGACATGCGGATCCATTCCAATTCCCGTTCAAGGGTCCTCTGTCGTTTACTCTCACTTTTTTCTTCCAGCCGAAGCCGGTTCTGTTTTTGTTCCAGCCAGGAGGAATAATTTCCCTTCCAGGGGATTCCTTCCCCGCGATCCAGCTCCAGAATCCATCCGGCCACATTGTCCAGAAAATAGCGGTCATGCGTGACGGCAATAACCGTTCCGGCATAACGCTGAAGGTGTTTTTCCAGCCAGGCCACGGATTCGGCGTCAAGGTGGTTGGTGGGTTCATCCAGGAGGAGGATGTCCGGACTTTGCAATAAGAGCCGGCAAAGGGCCACCCGCCTTCGTTCTCCGCCGGAGATAATCTTCACCGGGCTATCGCCGGGAGGACAGCGCAGGGCGTCCATGGCCATGTCCAGACGGGAATCCAGGTCCCAGGCATCCAAAGCATCCAATTTTTCCTGGACCTTTCCTTGTTTTTCGATCAGCTTATCCATGGCCTCATCCGACATGGGTTCGGCAAACTGTTCATTAATCCGATTAAACTCATTAAGGAGATCAACGATTTCCTGAACCCCTTCTTCGACGATTTCCTTAACCGTTTTGCTGTCATCCAGAACCGGCTCCTGTTCGAGGAATCCCACCGTATGACCGGGAGAAAGGATAGTCTGGCCGTTGAATTCTTGATCCACCCCGGCCAGGATCTTCAGCAGCGAGCTTTTACCGGAGCCGTTAAGCCCCAAGACCCCGATCTTGGCCCCATAAAAATAAGAAAGAGAGATGTTTTTCAAGACCGGCTTCTTGTCATAGTATTTGCTGACCTGGATCATGGAATAAATGACTTTGTTGGGTTCTGTGGCCATAGCGCTGAACTCCTTTTTGTTCTTAAGTCGTTTCAGTATAGCTTAGAGATTTATTCTCAGGCAAGGAGAATTTGCCCAAAAACCGGTCCACATTTGACAAGTCGACTGAAAAGTGTTAAAAATTTCACCCAACTGAAAGGCCTCATAGTCCGGGTCTGACAGACCAAAGAAAAAGAGGAGTTATTATGAAAGTCATAGTAATCGGGCTGGTGGGGACGTTGCTCCTGTTGACCCAGGTCGTGACGGCCGAGAGTGTGACCTTAAAAACCCCAAAAGACAAACTCAGTTATTCTGTGGGCGTTAATCTGGGCAAAAACCTGAAACAGATGGCCATGGACATTGATCCCGAGACCCTGGCCAAAGGATTTAAAGACGCCTATTCCGGGGCCAAACCCCTGCTCAGTGATGAAGAAATGCAATCCGTGTTGGCCTCCGTTCAAAAAGAAGTGGCAGCCAAACAAGCCGAGAAGGTGAAAGCCTTAGGGGAAAAGAATAAGAAAGAGGGGGAAGCCTTCCTGGCGGAAAACAAAAAAAAGGAAGGGGTCAAAACCTTAGCCAGCGGTCTCCAATACAAGGTTCTTAAAGAAGGCACCGGCAAAGCGCCTAAGGCTGCCGATAAAGTGAGTACCCATTACCAGGGCACCCTGATCGACGGTACCGAATTTGACAGTTCTTACAAACGGGGAGAGCCGACCACCTTCCCGGTAAAAGGGGTTATTCCCGGATGGACCGAAGCCCTGCAGCTCATGAAGGTCGGTTCCAAGTGGCAATTGTTTATCCCCTCTAAGTTGGCCTATGGGGAGCGCGGGGCCCCGCCGGTCATCGGACCAAACGCCGTTCTTGTTTTTACTATGGAGCTTCTGGCCATCCAATAAAGGCAAGCTTAATAAAAAGACCTTTTCTCAAAGGAAACGGTGGGATTACGCTTCCGTTCTTTTAAATGGAAAAATCAAAAAACATAGGCCGACTCCACATCCTGACGGACACTATCCTTCAAACCCGCTTTTCCGCCCGGGAACTTACGGAAATGGCTATTGCCGGTGGAGCGGATACCATTCAATACCGGCAGAAAACCGGGAGCACCGGAGAGATGATTCGTGTGGCCACGGAGCTCCAAACCATATGTCGTCAAGCCGGTATCCCGTTTATCGTCAACGATCGTTTGGATGTGGCCCTGGCCTCTCAGGCCGATGGGGTTCATTTGGGCCAGGATGATTTTCCTATCCCTTTGGCCAGAAAGATTTTAGGACCGGGGGTGATTATCGGCGGATCAGCCAGCACCCTGTCAGAGGCTCATAAGTGTTTTCTGGAAGGGGCGGACTACATCGGCTACGGTCCTGTTTTTCCAACCGCATCCAAAGATGATGCCGGGCCGGTGAGTGGTCTGACCCTTCTGGAACAAGTGGTCCGGGAAATCCCTCTGCCGATTATTGCCATCGGAGGTATTATCGGGGCGAACACCTCCTCTGTTATGCAGACCGGCGCTTACGGCATAGCGGTGATTTCGGCTGTCTGCTGTCAAGAGAATCCCCGTGAGGCGACCAGGGAACTTCGGGGGCTATTGAGATATGAACTCTCTCATAAGATGGTCTCGCAAAAAATCGCCAAAAGCCCATTTTCGTCATTCCCGTGAAAACGGGAATCCAGTTTTTTTGATGAGTTATGAGGTCATGGATTCCCGCCTGCGCGGGAATGACAATTTTTTACGAGTTTGTCTCATAATAGAAATTACCTTGACTTGGCAGGTTGGGCTGTTTTTCTGGAGTCATTGGCGAAAGGGCGCCGTTAACCTCAATTAAGATTATTATGGCTGAGCGTCTTTCGGATATCGGAGAATTCGGGCTAATTGGGAGAATCAATGATCTCCTGAAAAAAGAAGGGGTCTGCTCCGAAGGGATAACCTTGGGAATCGGAGATGATACGGCCTCTTTTCTTCCCCGCCCGAATTTTGAATTGTTGGTCACCTGTGATTCCATGGTGGAAGGACGCCATTATCTTCCCGGTTTGATCAGCCCCTTCGATCTCGGCCGGCGGGCCATGACCCAGAACATCAGCGACATCGGAGCCATGGGCGGCCAGCCGCTCTATGCCCTAGTCTCTTTGGGATTAAAGGCCGAAACCCTTGTCCGGGATATAGAAGAGATTTACCGGGGATTTCTTCAGGAATTGAATCCTCTGGGGGCCTCGATTATTGGCGGCAATCTGACCAAAAGCGGAAACGGCCTTTTTCTGGATATCACCCTTATCGGAGAAGTCGAACAAGGCAAAGCGGTTCGCCGTTCCGGGGCCAAGCCAGGAGATTGCCTTTTAGTCAGCGGCTATCCGGGTCAGGCGGCTGCGGGTCTGCACCTTTTGCTTCAAGGGCAAAAAGAACCCGAGCGCCTTACCCATCCGCTGGTCAAATATTATAACACACCCTCCCATCAGGCCCGATTGGGCAGGGCCATTGGTCAATCCGGCCTGGCCACGGCCATGATTGACATTAGCGATGGATTTCTGGGTGATTTGGGACATATTTGCACCGAGAGCCGAGTTGGGGCTTTGCTCTTTCAGGAAAAACTGCCCCTCAGTGAAGCCCTCCGCCGGGCCGCAGCCGACTGGCAGCGCGATCCTTATGACTTTCTGCTGGGGGATAGCGATGATTATGAACTGATCGTCACCTGTCGGCCGACGGACGGTCCCCTGCTTCAGAAACTAAGTAAAGAGTACGCTCCAATTCCTTTAAGGGAAGTGGGCCGGATGACTGATTCGGTCGGAGAAATTACCCTGGCTTCCGATTCCGGTTCAAGTCGTCCGCTGAAATCTTCAGGCTGGGATCATTTTCGAGAACCGGCGTAAAGCATAAGGCACGAGCCGTGAGGCTTGAGAGCTCCAAGGGAAATCTTTTTCCTCTATGGTCTCTTGTCTCCGGACTCTTTATTCATTTTTATTTTCGTCTAGAAGGAGAAAAGAATGTTTGACCAGACAATGGCTCAAAAAGCCGCAGAGAATTTAAAACGGGTGCGGGAGACCAAACCTCTGATCCACAATATTACCAACTATGTGGTCATGAATTATACGGCCAATGCTTTACTGGCCTGCGGGGCCTCTCCGGTCATGGCCCATGCCGTCGAAGAGGTGGAAGAAATGGTGTCCTTCGCCAAGGCCTTGGTTTTGAATATCGGCACCCTCTCCCCTCCTTGGATTGCCGCCATGCTCAAGGCCGGTAAAAAGGCCAATGCCCTTAATGTCCCGGTTATTCTCGATCCCGTCGGTTCCGGGGCGACCGGTCTGCGCACCGAAACGGCCAAAAAGTTAATGGCCGAGATCTCCATCCAGGTCATTCGAGGCAATGCCTCGGAGATTCTTTCTCTGGCTAAAGACCAATCCGGGGTAACCACCAAAGGAGTGGATTCCGTCCATACCGTGGACCAGGCCACTGAAACGGCCATGACCCTGGCCAGAGAATTGAAGACCACCTTGGCCATCACCGGGGCGGTAGATTTGATTACCGACGGTCATCGCCTTTCCCGTGTTTTCAACGGTCATGAAATGATGGGTACGGTTACCGGAACCGGCTGCACCGCCACGGTCATTATTGGTTCCTTCCTGGGGGTCGATTCCGATCCTTTTAAGGCCACTACAACCGGCCTGGCTTATTTTGGCTTAGCCGGAGAAAAGGCCGCGGCCCAGGCTATGGCTCCGGGTAGTTACCAGATCGCTCTTTTGGATGCCCTTTTCCTGATCAAGGAAGAGGACTTGAAAACCGGGACCCGGATCCAGGTTTAAGAAAAGGGGAGATGAAACCATTCGATGTCCTAGTTATCGGACGGAGTTGCCTGGATTATATATCTCTGGTGAACCGTTTTCCCGGAGAAAATCAGAAGACCCCCATGGAACTCAGAATGAGGGAAGGCGGCGGTCAAGGTGGAACCGCTTCCTGCTGCGTAGCCAAATTAGGGGGACAGGTGGCCTATATCGGAAAACTTGGCGATGATCCGGAAGGCCGATTTTGTTTGCAACGGTTGGAAGCTTTCGGAGTTGACACCGAATTTTTGGAAATCGTCCCCCAGGGAAAAACCCCCATCTCCTATATCTTTATCACCAAAACAACAGGGGCCAGGACTATCATTTATGAACCAAGCACCCTTCCCAAAATTGAATATGATTCAACCCTTGAGGCCCTGATAGAGCAGTCATCCGTTATTTTACTCGACCCCGAAACGACTTATTTAGGCAAAAAGCTGGTCCGGCGTAGGGATAAAAAGTATGTAACCGTCTATGACTGTGAGGTCTGGCGTGAAGGCATTGAGGACTTCCTGGCCGGGGCGGACTACTTTATCCCTTCGGCGGAATTCCTGAGCGTTCCGGAATTACAGTTGGAAGGTCTGTCTTTACATCAACAACTTTTTCGGTTAAAAAGGAAGATCGGAGGGGAACTCATTATAACCGACGGAGAAAAAGGAGCCTATTACTTCAAGGACAACCAAATCAACCAGGTCCTGCCGCCGCCTCTGGAGATCGCCGATACCCTCGGAGCCGGAGACGTTTTTCATGGGGCCTTTGCCCTGGCGATCAGTAAGGGCTTGGACTTATCTCAGGCGGTTAACTTTTCCGTAGCCGTCGCTTCCTTATCCTGCCGGGAGTACGGGGGCAGAAAAGGGATTCCGGATTGGGAGGAAGCGGTTGAGGTTGCCGGAAGATTAACAACTATCCGGTTGTAGCCGAGTTACGCCGTGAGGTATTCGATTGAACAGGGATGGCGGGCCCATTCCCCTCAGTGACTCGACCGGCCCCATTCGATGTCCTCAGGGCCTTGAGCCTGCCTAAAGGCTTGTCGAAGTCTTGGAACAGGGAGTTTCAATTGGAAAGAAGCCCCCTGCGCCCATTAAACTTTCATCTGACGTTTTTCTCAAAGGAAAGAAGAGGCCATGTTAATCGACTCCGTTTTAGAAGCCCGACATCAAGACCAGAGGAAATTCCCCCGTATCCCCTTGGGCCTTTCTATTCTCGTCCCCCGTCTTCAGCAGAGATTAATCTGCCAAAACTTTTCCCATGGGGGCTGTTTTTTCCAGACCTCCGATTTAGGCTCTGTGGGCGAGACCTTCTCTCTATTCTTGGATCCTCCGGAGATAGGGATTATTATAGTCGAGGGAAGAATCGCTCACAAAGGAGATGATGGTCAGGGCTCGGGAATTGAATTCGTCTCTATCGATGACGAAGATAAATTCAAATTGGCTTATTTTCTGGAAATCTTCCAGTAAGTCACGGCTCGTATTTCGTATATCCTATCTCGTATATTGAAAAGCACCTTCTTCCGGTAAAAAAGACCAAAAAAGTCATTTTCTCCAAACTGGGTTTAATTCTTCTCCCCTTTTTCTATCTTCGCCCAAGAATCTTTTAAGGCCACGGAGCGGTTGAAAACCAGCTTCCCTTCTTTCGAATCAAGGGAATCGGCACAAAAATAACCCTGTCTTTCAAACTGGAAAAAACTGCCGGCCCCGGCCTTGGCCAGACTGGGCTCCACACGGCCGGAAGTCAGCCTGATCAGGGAATCGGGATTTAAGGAAGCCTGAAAATCCTTTTCCTCCTCTTCTCCCAGGATCGGGTTCATAAAAAGATGTTCGTATAGACGGATCTCCGCTTCCAGGGACTGGGCGGCCGAAACCCAGTGCAGCGTGGCCTTGACCTTTCGGCCGTCCGGGGAATCCCCGCCGCGGGTGGCCGGATCATAAGTACAATGGAGTTCCAGAATCTCTCCGGTCTTTTCATCCCTAACCACCCGATCACAGGTAATAAAATAACCGTAGCGCAACCGCACCTCCCGGCCCGGTGCCAGACGGAAGAATTTTTTCGGCGGATCTTCCCGGAAATCATCCTGCTCAATATATAGGACTTTAGAAAAAGGAACCTTCCGCACCCCCATATCCGGATCTTCCGGATTGTTGATGGCCTCCAGTTCTTCGACCTGTCCTTCGGGATAATTGTCAATGACCACCTTGAGGGGGCGTAAGACGGCCATCACCCTCGGGGCCCTTTTATTCAAGTCTTCCCGGAGACAATGCTCCAACAGGGCGATATCCACCGTGCTGTTACTCTTGGCCACCCCGATCCGTTCACAAAAGGTCCGCAGGGATTCCGGGGTATAGCCGCGGCGGCGCAGACCGGAGATAGTCGGCATGCGAGGGTCGTCCCATCCTGAGACGTGGCCCTCCTGAACCAGTCTGAGCAGTTTGCGTTTACTCATAACCGTATAGGTCAGATTTAAGCGGGCGAATTCGATCTGCCGGGGATGATGAATGTCCAGGGCCTCCAGGAACCAGTCATACAGGGGACGGTGGTCTTCAAACTCCAGGGTGCAGATCGAATGGGTGATGCCTTCCAGGGAGTCGCTCTGCCCGTGGGCGTAATCATAGCTGGGATAGATGCACCATTTGTCGCCGGTCCGATGATGACTGATTTTAAGGATGCGATACATAACCGGGTCGCGCATATTGATATTGGGATGGGTCATATCAACCTTGGCCCGCAAGGTCCGGGAACCTTCATCAAATTCCCCGGCCTTCATTCGGACAAACAGATCCAGATTTTCCTCTACACTCCGGTTTCGATAGGGGCTTTCCTGTCCCGGTTCGGTCAGGGTGCCCCGATATTGGCGCACTTCTTCTCCGGTCAAGTCGCAGACATAGGCCAGCCCCTTATGGATCAGCTTAACAGCGAATGCATAAAGCTGATCAAAATAATTGGAGGCATAGAATTCCCGGTCATCCCAGTCGAATCCCAACCAGTGGACATCTTCCTTGATGGATTCTACATATTCCACCTCTTCCTTGGCCGGATTGGTATCGTCAAAGCGAAGATTGCAGAGTCCGTTAAATTCCCGGGCCAAACCAAATTAAGGAAGATGGATTTGGCATGGCCGATATGCAGATAACCGTTTGGTTCGGGAGGGAAGCGGGTATGCACCCGACCTTGGTTTTTTTGATTCCGCAAGTCCTCTAAGATAATTTCCTTAATAAAATGGGAAGGGGTGCTGACGTGGCTAGACATAGACAAAACTCCTTGATTCAAGATAGGGTTCGAGGATTCCAGGATTCTAGGGTTCAAGGGGGTTAACGTCCACGCCTCTGACTTGAATCCTGGGCCCCTTGAATCCTTGAACCCTTTCGAACAGCTAAATATTTAATGAGTAAATTTTTTTAAAAAATGCTGATAGTTTTTTTCCTTAATAGTTTTTATAATGGCAAAAAGTTGGTCAATTCTCAACTTAAATATTCAAACGAGGTAAATATGGAAGAAGCTATGGTTCAAACGGCCCAATGGATAGTGGATTCAAAACGAGTGGTCATCTTTGTCGGAGCCGGCTTGAGTACCGAATCCGGGATTCCCGACTTTCGCAGTCCGGGCGGGGTCTGGGACCGTTATAATCCGGAAGATTTCTATTATCAAAATTTTATTTCCAGCGAATCGTCCCGGGCCAAATACTGGGAAATGGCCACCGAAATGTACGGCTCGATTAAAAAGGCTCAGCCCAATCCGGCCCATCTGGCCATAGCCGAGCTGGAACAATTAAACAAGCTCGACCGGGTTATTACTCAAAATATCGATGGCCTGCATTTCAAAGCCGGCAACACTCCAGAAAAGGTCATCGAGCTCCACGGAACAGCCCTCTTTGTTTCTTGCCTCCACTGCGGCCATCGCTATGAACGGGACGAAATCCAGGAACGGCTGCTGCAGGGAGAAAAGGCGCCCAAATGTGATCAATGCCGGGGCCCCTTAAAACCGGCGACCATTTCCTTCGGTCAATCCATGCCGGAGAAAGAGACGGCCGAGGCCTTCAGCCGAGCGGCCGGAGCCGATCTCTTTGTGGTCATCGGATCTTCTCTGGCGGTTCAGCCGGCCGCTTCCCTTCCCCAGGTAGCCAAAAGAAACAGGGCCCGGCTGGTGATCATCAACCGCGATCCGACCCCGTTGGATTCCATCGCCGATCTGGTCATCCACGGTCAGGCCGGAGCGATTATGGGAGACATTGTGCTGGAAGTGAAAAAGAGGCTGGGCAATTGATCCAGGTTAGATCCTTCATTCTTCTTCCCGGGCCGCTTCTTCTCTGTCAGCCCTTTCTTTCAGGGGAGTTGTTCGGATCAGAAACCGGGGCGGGCTGATGGCCTCGCTTCGGCAGAGGAAACACCTCCCCGGCGGGGTAACCCGGTCCCTCTTTTTAAAGACATGCCCGCATTCCCGGCAGACCGAAGGGATAAGAATGAACCTTCCTCCCAGATTGCGGGACCGGGCGATATGGACCAGATGATCGTAGACTTCTTTTTCCCGGATCCCCACGGCCTGAGAAATTTCTTTAGCGGTAAGTTCCTGCTCTTTTAAGACAAAGATAATGGTTTGACGAACGGTACCCATAGGACCTCATCCTGCGCCTTTATTAACCATTTCATTATAATCAGCCAAGCCCCGCCTTTCGGGGCTTGGCACCACCAAACATGAAAATATCCCCCCCTCCCTCGCCCTCCCCCTCAGAGGGGGGAGGGTTGGGTGGGGGTGGAAAAGGTTTCGCTGAACGCAGAACCTTCAACGACGAAGGTTATTTTCGTACTAAAACTACTATTCCCAAGGCAGGTGGGGTTGTCTTTTATGGAGTCATTGGTTGGAGGGCGACGTCTTTTAAGGACTTATTAACGGGGGAAGCCGCAGCCCGTCCGCAGATTGATGGCGGACGGGAATGCGGAGGGGGCAAAGCATCCCCCGTGGATAAGTCCTTAGAAAAGACCGGCCCGGAAGCCACAGACGGAAGAAAAGACATCCCCACCGGGTCTATAATACAATGAGACAATTGAAAACTACGGCTTTAAATAACTGATCTTTCCCTAAATTAACCCCTGCTTTTTTTCGCCGGAAGCCGCTAGGAACCATCTTAGAAATCCACCTTAAAAGTGTCAAGTTAGAAAACGGACCGATCCATTTCGTCTCTTGTCAGCTGAATTCCCGATGTGCTATAAAATGTTGACGGATTTATATCAGTCAGGTCAGGTAAATGATAAAAATTGAAAACCTAACTAAAGAATACGGGAAGGTCCGGGCCCTCGACTCCCTGTCTTTGGAAATCCATCCGGAAGAGATTTTCGGCCTTTTGGGCCCCAATGGGGCCGGCAAGACCACCACCATCAAAATCTTAAACACCCTGGTCAAACCGACCTCCGGCCGGGCCTGGCTGGATGGGTTTGATGTAGTCCAAAATCCCCTGCAGATCAAGCAGCGGATCGGTGTGGTCCCCCAGGAAAATAATCTCGACCGGGACCTGACGGCCTTGGAGAATCTAAAGATCTATGGTCTGCTTCATCATCTTGCGGATCTCAATACGAAGATTGAAGCCCACCTAAGGTCGGTGGATCTTTGGGAAAGGCGCCACGATCCGGTCCAGACCTTTTCGGGGGGCATGCAGAGACGTCTGCTCATTGCCCGGGCTTTATTGGGAAACCCTCAAATTCTCTTTCTGGATGAACCGACCATCGGCCTGGACCCCCAGGTTCGTCGGGAAATCTGGAATACCATCCGCCGGATCAGGACCCAAGGCGGCACGGTTCTGCTGACCACCCACTATATAGAGGAGGCCGAGGCCTTGAGCGACCGGGTGGGCATCCTCTCTCATGGGAGGCTGATTGCCCTGGATACCCCCGAGAACCTCAAAAAGATGGTCGGGGAATATGTGGTTGAATATGTAAGTCAAGACGGCAGCAAAGTCTATCAGATGTGCCGGACCAAAGAAGACGCCCAGTGTCATTTGCTCCGGACAGAAAATGAGATGACCTTTCGTAAGGCCAACCTGGAAGATGTCTTTGTCAAGTTGACCGGGGCCAGGATTGAAACATGAACTGGTATCCGATTTTTCTTCGGGAGATGCTCCAGTTTAAGAAAAAGCTGTTCCGGATGGGCTACATCTTTACCTCCATGATGGTCCCCCTACTCTATTTATTGGCTTTCGGTCTGGGTCTGGGCCGAACGGTGCAGGTTTCCGGCGTCAGTTATTTCAATTATCTCCTGCCCGGCCTGGTGGCTATGAGCTCCATGAATAATTCCTATAACTGGATAGCCAGCGGGCTCAATCTGAGCCGTCTTTACTTTAAAACGTTTCAGGTCCTGGTCCAGGCCCCCATTGCCTCCACTTCGATCATCGCCGGCTATGTCATCTCCGGCATGGTCCGGGGATTATTTGCCTCTTTGATGATCATCCTGGTGGGATTGCTGGCCGGGTCGGGGTTTCATCTCTCCTTGATTTTTGTTTTGACTCTTTTGCTGAATTGTTTTCTGTTTTCCAATTTAGGGGTCATCGTCGGGATGATCACCAAAAGCCATGAGGACACCTCCACCTACGCCAATTTTTTTATCCTGCCCATGGTCTTTTTCAGCGGCACATTTTTCCCGATTGAACGGATGCCGACGATCTTAAAAGGGATCATTCTCTGCCTGCCCCTGACCCATACCAATATTTTGATCAGAAAAACAGTCTGGGACAATCAGGCTGGGGTATCCTTTTTGGTTATGGCGGCTTATGCCGCTTTGTTTTTTATCATCGGGTCGAGAATGATTAAAAATTACAGCGAATGATTGATCCGAAAAGGTTTCACCTTTTAAGTTGCAGGTTGCGGGTTAGGAGCACAGAAGGGTTTCCTTACGCCTTACACCTTGAACCTTAGATCCAGCGATTATGCCCAAACTTCCCTCCCAAAAACGGCTTCTTCTCACCGGAGCCAGCGGTTTTTTAGGCTGGAATATCTGCCGCCATACTCCCAAAGAATGGGAGATTTTCGGGGTGGTTTATTCCCATCCGCTCAGTCTGCCGGGCGCCAATATCATTCAAACCGATTTAAGAAAAGATAAAAGTGTAAAACAGCTTTTTGAAACGGTCCGGCCCCAGGCCGTTATGCACATGGCGGCCGTTTCCGATCCCAATTATTGTCAACTCCATCGGGAGGAAACACGGGCCATCAATGTTGAAGCCTCCCTCCGTATGGCCGGCCTGTCGGCTGATTACGGCATTCCCTGTCTCTTCACCTCCTCGGACCTGGTTTTTGACGGGAATCATGCACCTTATTCGGAAGAGGATCCTCCTGATCCGATCAATCACTATGGGGAACAGAAAACCCTGGCCGAAGCAGGGATGCGCCGGAGGTATCCGCAGACAATCATCTGCCGTTTGCCTTTGATGTTCGGCGAGTCCGGGCCGGTGGCCCAGAGTTTCCTTCAACCGATGCTCCAGTCCATTAGGGAAGGACGGGATCTTTCTCTATTTGTCGATGAATTCAGAACGCCGGTCAGCGGAAAGACGGCCGCCCAGGGACTTTTTCTGGCCTTAAATCATACAGGGGAGATCATTCACCTTGGAGGGAAGGAACGGATCTCTCGATATGGTTTTGGCCTTATGTTAAAGGATAGTCTGATATCATTAGAGGTAAAACTGATCCCCTGTTCCCAAAAAGACAGTTCCATGGCGGCCCCCAGACCGGCAGATGTCTCCCTAAACAGCGCCAAAGCTTTTTCATTAGGCTATGATCCTCCCCCCCTGTTGACGGCTCTGAACGATTCTCTGGGCTTAAAATAACCTTTAAAATGGGTACCGAAAAATTCTACCTGTTTCGACCTCGAACTTTATCCCTTGCGCGGAGAGCCGGAGACTTGACACCCGGTAGACAATGAGATAAAAATTTGTTAGGATTATTCAACCTGTAAAAAAATGGAAAAGGATGACAACCATGACTAGCGAAATCTGCAGAAACTGCGGTACTCCCCTTAAGGAAAACGCCAAGTTCTGCACAAGTTGTGGGTCCCCAAGACAAACATCAGAAAAGGAACTCCCTTCCTCTTTCTCTGTCAAACCCCGCCGGTGGTTGCCCTGGATACTCGTAGTCAGTGGCCTACTCCTTCTGATTGTGATTATCGTTCTGGTTACGATCAGGGACAAGAGACCTGACGCGGGTAAAACCACGGCCGTTTCCGAGCAAAAAGGTTCGATGTTTTCTGCAAGTCAGACACTTCCGGAGCCCAAACCGACCACCAAAATCATTGAGCCCGCCCCGACAAAGCCGCCTGTTGACCTGGAGGGCTCTGAAGGTTTCAACGAAGAAGGCCTAAAAAAGGCCCAGGAAGGAAAATTCGCCGAAGGGGCCGAGTTATTCACCAAGGCGATTAAAGCCAATCCCAACAATGCCAAGGCCTGGAATAACCTGGGTTTGGCTATGCGTAAATTAGGAAAGATTGACGAGGCGGTCAAGGCCTACCGTCAAGCTATCCAGGCCCAGCCCGATTTTGCCCTGGCCTATAAAAATTTAGGGATTGCCCTGGAACAGGCCGGAGATAAAAACGGGGCGGCCCAGGCCTATAATAAATATTGCCAACTGGATCCTTCGGCACCTGACCGGGCGACGGTCCAACAACGGGCCGAGCAGCTTAAAAGATAGGATTAAAGGGATCGAAAAGATGAAAAGATGGCCATTAATAATTTGGCTGACCATGCTTGGCTGTTTTTTCTTAGCTGGCGGCTGCACAGACATAAAGGACAGGATCGAAAAGACCTTGCCCTGGACAGGAGGTCCGGAAACAGACAAGGGTGAGACACTGTCTTTATTCGTCAACACCGGATTGTTACACCTGCGGGCCTGCGCAGGTCTGAATTGTCAGATCCTGGCCACACTCAAACGGGGAGAAGAGGTCCTCAAAATCGGTGAGGATGGAGAGTGGATGAAAGTCCAGTTGAAAAATTCTAAAAATGAAGGCTGGGTGGCTTCACGCTATCTGAGTTCAGCCCCCCCGAAACCTGTCCCGCCCCCATCTCCCGGGAGAGAGAGCACAAAACCCCAGGAAGAATGGGCTGGTCCGGACAAGGGGACAAAACCGTCATCCTCCCGACCACAAGAGGACTTTGCCAAATAAAGGATAATGCGGCTTCGCCTTCTCCTTTTCCTCTTGATCCCCCAATAATCTTATTTTATACTCTGACTTTAAAAAAGAATCCAGAAACCGTCACCGACCATGACCGAACATTACTATATTCAGGATGATCAAAACACCTTTCATGACGCTTCTCAAAAAAACAACCGCCGTCATGTCCGCTTTCCCGTGTGTCTGACCGTTGAGTATTCCCAAAAATCACCGGTTGAATTCAACAGCTTTATTCTCAATATGAGCGCCCGGGGATGTTACATCAAGACGGATGATCCCTTCCCCGGAGGCTCGGATATCATTTTACGACTTTCCATCCCCAAAATAAAGACCCTGGTTACCTTGACCGGAAAGGTGATTTGGATAAACAATGGAGAATCTCCCCTTCCGCCCGGAATGGGTATCAGCTTTAATGAAGACAATAAAGATGCCCTGGAACAACTAAACGCCTATCTGGAAGAAGAGCTGCCTTTATTGGATCGTCAGGCCTAAGACCAGGGACTTTGGCCTCTATGTCCTGACCATTAACCACGATTGGAGAAAAAATCTCTGAGAAACTTCGTAGCGGATGGATCTCTTTTAAGGATTGATTGTCATGACCACTGAACCCGATAAGGCCGATATCGAAAGAAGACGCTTTCCCAGAGTCAAGGCCCCTATTTTTTGCCGGCCCGCCGGTTTTCTTAAAGCCCGAAAGAGAATCGGTAATATCAGCCTTGGGGGTTTGAGAATCTTCAGCGATCAATACTATAAGCCGGAGCAACGACTGGAAATCGAAATTTTCCTTCCCCAAAATCAATCATTGATCGAAATTACCCGGGTGGTCTGGATCAAGGAATTACCACCGGGATCGGAGGCCCTTTACGACCTGGGTCTCGAATTTATCAGACTTTCCCCTGAAGAATCCCTCAAGCTTCAGGAGGTCTTGGAAGCATCCCCTGATCAGCCGTAAAACTTGGCCAGAAAAGAACGTTCCTCGTTCGGCGAAAACCCATTTTCACCCTACAGATTGCCAAGCAACAAGCGGGGCATGGCGGCTTAACCCGGAAAAGTGTGCCCCGCAGGGAACCCCACTTAGGTGAAAACCTCTCTTAATGATTCCACAAAAAAGTAGTCACCCCGGTGAAACTGGGGACCTGACCCGGAGGGTTGGGGTCTGAGGAAAGCGAAGAAAGCCGGGGTCCAGATCTTTTTTTTCCTGGATACCGGCTTTCGCCGGTATGACGGTCTGACCGGTATTTTTCCTCTTACGACTCACAATTTTTGCCGGAATGACGTTTTTAAGGTTTTGATGAATTTTTACGAGTTCATCTATTTTTTCCGAAATTACTTCTAGAAATCGCTATTTGTTCATCATAATGAACAAATGTGAAAATTTCACAAATTTTAAAAGTAGGATTCGAGATAGCAATAAATAAAATATATACTGAAATATTTAGATTATTGAATATTTTTCTTGACAGAGGGTTTTGGGGACATTATAATTGAAATTAAATAGAGTTCATAATAATGAACAATTGATTATGAAGGGTTTTCCCCTAACCCATGATAAGGGGTAATGAGGCGGAAGGAGAAAGGCCATTTAATATGAAAACATTAAATATCCATCCGGAAAAATGTAACGGCTGCGGAGACTGCGAATCCGCCTGTTCTTTAAAACATGCCGGCATTAAATATCCGGGGCGCTCCAGCATCCGGGTTATAAAAGATCCGAATGACGAATCCTTCTTTCTCCCCACTACCTGCAATCAGTGCGAAGACCCCCCTTGCCTGGCGGCCTGTCCTACGGAAGCCATTATCCGTGATCCCGAGCTCAATCGGGTGATCATCCTTCACGACAAATGTGTGGGCTGCCAGATGTGCGTCTCAGCCTGCCCCATGGGCAATATGGGCTTCGCCAAGAACAGGGGTAAGGCCTTTAAATGTACGCTTTGCGGGGGAGACCCGGAATGCGTCAAGGCCTGCCGAACTGGGGCCCTGGAATACTCGGAGCCGGAGACGGTCCATTATCCCCAAATGCTCCAATCGGCCTTTAACCTCGCCGGCATCGCCCGCCGCAAAAAGGGAGTCAGATAAATGTCCTTTTACCGGGTCAATGAAAAATGCAACGGCTGCCTGGCTTGCATCCAGAATTGCCCGGCCGCCGCTCTACAGGTTTTTGATAAGGGGAATACCCGCAAGATCCTCCACAACATGTCCTTATGCGCCCGTTGCGGCAATTGCTGGCGGGTCTGCCCCCAGGAGGCCATTGAGTTTCAAGAAATGTTCAAAGGACAGTGGGATGAGGTAGCCAGTATGGAACTGGTCCATTGCCTGGTCTGTGGAGAGCCGCTCTATACCTCTAATTTCAGCCATGCCCTAAATGATAAGGTCGATAGACCGATAGAACCCTTATGCCCCAATCATAAAAAAACCGTTCCGTTGAATGTCTGGAAGCGGGTCGCCTCAGGCCGAAACCCGATCCAGGAGGCCGGCCAATGATTGTAGGCCAGCAAAAACCGTTTGAGGAAATCCTGGATTCTCTGAAGGGTTTCCGCAATATCCTGATCCTGGGATGCGGCACCTGCGTAACCGTCTGTTTGACCGGGGGTGAGAAGGAGGCCCAGGCCTTGTCTCGGGCCTTGGAGCGGTCCAGGGCCGATGAGGATCTTCCCCTAATACTGGAAGTCAATACCATCGAGAGGCAGTGCGAACGGGACTGGATCGAAAAATTCCTGAAAGTCCCACCTGATTGTCAGGCCATTCTTTCTTTGGCCTGCGGCGCAGGAGTTCAAACCGTGGCCGATGTCTATAGAGGAATCCCGGTCATCCCGGCCCTGAACACCACCTTTCTCGGTGCCCTGGACAAACCCGGAGTATGGAATGAAAAATGTATCGGCTGCGGCAATTGCGTCCTGACTCACACCGGCGGCGTCTGCCCTATTGCCCGATGCGCCAAGCGCCTCTTTAACGGCCCCTGCGGCGGATCTTCCAAAGGCAAGTGTGAAATCAGTGCCGTTATCGGCCGGGAGGTGGAGTGCGCCTGGCAGCTCATCATCGAACGTCTGGCCGCCCTGGGACGCATGGAGGATTACGGCAAGCTCCAGCCTCTGAAGGATTGGTCCACCGAAACCGGCCTGGGCCCCCGCACCCTGGTCCACACCGTCGAAATGCCCGGCAACTAACGTTGCCCTCCCTGCTTTCTTTTAGGCCTTACAACCAAGCCCTACTTTTTTAAGCACCATTAAAACTGAAAATACGACCCAGGATATCTCAAAGTTTTAAAATACTATTCGAAACCTGTACCAAATCAGGCAAAGCCATTTCTCATCCTGCCATAATTGATTATTTATATGCGCTAATATCCACTCCCCGCACTTTGGCTCTGGCGTCAAACCAGGACATCTCATCTTCCGGGGGGGCCACGATCTCCTCGGGTTTCTTTCGAACCAAATGCATCGCCCCGGAAGGGCAGGTGGTGACACAGAGGCCGCAGCCGATACAACGATCCTTAATCACCCGGTAGGCGTCTTCCCCTTCCTCAATAGCCTTTACCTGGCACCGTTCATCCGAGCAGACGCCGCAGGATGCACAAATTTCAGGATCAATCTCTGCAAAGTAATAAGAGTTAACCACCTTTGAGGCCGGCACTCCCAGTTCATTGATGGATCTCAAGACCCCGCAGCAACAGCCACAGCAATTGCAGATAAAGAAATGGCCGTTCTTCACATTCCAAGTGAGATGAACCAAGCCGTTTTCTTCGCATTTATTCAGGAGCTTGAAGGCCTCTTCCTTGGAGATGTTCCGACCGTACTTCGGATTTTCAAACACACCCGGCACAGGGGCAATGGCCAGGCAAACATCAATAGGCCTCGTACAGGATTTTTCCATAAGGCCTTGTTCTTTCTTGCAGATACAGTCATTTGATAGAAAAGACTGGCCATTTCCAATAATGGAAGAAACCCGTTCATAAGGAAGGGCCTCGTGTTGGGCCTCAATTTCTCTCTCGATAGGGATCACCTGCATAAGCTGAGGACTGTTCCTAAAAAACTGTTCCCCATACACTTTGCCGAACTCCTCGCACATCTCGGCCAGTTCTCGATCCAGGTAAGGAAGTTGAAATTCATAGATCCCGAAAGCCCATGGGACCATCTTGTAAAGTGACGTTCCCCCAAATTGTACTCCAAAAATCTGTCCCTTCTCCCACATATTTGTCAGCTTCTCCCGGATGACCGCCAATGGCCTTCAGGTACGCTCGGAAATCTGTTCCGGGGTTTCAAAATGGAGCTTTAATTCGCAAAACAGTTCAGCCTCCTCTGGTTGAAAGATCCGCTTAAGGATCCTTATCTCTACACCGCTTTCTGTAGAGGGAAACCCGTTGGGAAGGGTATCCAAAACCTTTGCAAGCCTCAGATACATTTCATCACTCATTACGTATATCCTCCTCTCTTGTTTTTGGGGTCTGAGCCAGAGATTGACTGCACCTACAAGTTGAGAGCCCGAGTGGGATTGAAAAATAACTATTACGATTTGTAAGGTCTTATGGGCGCCGGTTCACCTGCGGAACCGAGGCCAAATGAAATTTGGACGAGGGGACGTCAGGTGCAACCGCGTTGTTCTGCCGCGCTGGCGCGGCGGGACAACCGGTTGGCAAACCGGCGCCCATTCTCGCCGACGCGCCAGCGGCGGCGAGAACACGCGGGTGAGGCGCGACACGTCGCGCTCGACCCGCTGGTTAATTTGAGGAATGTGTTGTATTGGAGCCAGTCTGTGTATCGGTTGAAGGCGCTGTAATTTCTTCATCGTTTGATTCGACGCGCCTGATCATCTGCGTAACTGCGTCATTAGCGTTTATCGGCAATAGCTCCATGTTCGGATGTTGTCTTGCAAAAACTCGAAAAACTTCATCGGCAAAGGCTTGGCCGATAGATTCTACATCCTTAAAATCGAATAATACCGTTTTGAACCGTTCTATCCGTATCAGGAGCCGTTTTGCTTGTGACCGAGAGACGAGTTGTTCGTTTCCATATTGTGCAAGTCGGACGGGCACAACAGTTTTCGTAAATCCATAGTCATCGTCAGAAAATTTGTTAAAAATCTCCTCAGTTGTTCGCGCCGTATTATTTCTTAATTTCATTGTTATGAATGTGCCATTTTGATATTTCGAGGTTTGTAATATCCAATCTTCATCCTTTTCATATGTATGCGAGAGAAAAACTTCGCCAGATAGAATACTATATTCATCGAACATTCGTGAACTAAAGAAGATACCCTCACCGCTATGTCGAGTTGGATCAGTTGTTAGCTTTCCCTTAGTGAGTTCAATGACTGCATGACGTTCATCAAGAAGATCCATTGCATTTTTGATTTTTGTAAAAATGCCTATTCCATTATCCAGTATGTACATTTCCGTTGAGGTTGCAGTTTTTTTTATATTAATGGTGACAGTCGTACCTTCGGAGTGATCAATGACATTGTTAAACATCTCTGAAAAACCGTGATTCCAAATGGCAAGTGCGTTATCCGGTAGTGGACCCAGTTTTGGCTTAACTTCATTTCTCCAGACCACATCTTCAGCACGTGTATCCGTGAGAGCGAACGTTTCATTCCATTCGAACTGTGGGTGCAAGGAATAGCGTACACTCTTAGCTTTTCCTTCTCGGATTAAAGCTTTTTGCTCGATGAGTTGCTTTATATGTTTATTGACAGCTTGTCGTGAAACGGTAAATGTTTCGCCTGTAATACTCACGATATCTTTTGGATTTTTTTCAACATTATCTAGAATAAACGCTCTTATTACTTCACCGCGTTTCCTTAATTTGGTCATAGATCGTAAACCTCAATAACTGTATTTGACAACCTATAGCGCTTGAATTGTAAACCATAGCTGGTTTTTTGTCAACCTTTGCATTATAACTAATTGATATTAAATTGATTTAATGGGTAGGTAATATGGTAGAGGTATTTTGGCAATATCTTAGGATTAACGAAAAGCTAAGCCGGAGCTGCCCAGCGGGCAGCGATCGGCTTGAGCGCCTTGTTGGCCCTGATTTCTTGGGTAAATTCTATGACTCATCAACCAGCAAGGCATCATGCCTGTACTCCCCGTACCGGTAAGCCCACCAAAGAATGTTCGCACTTCTGCCTTCGAGTATTGTGGTTTGGCGGGAATCGATAGATGCTACGATCCCAAACCAGCGGCAAAAAGTGATGTCTAAGTGATCGAGCAAGCGGTCAACAAACCGCTGGTAGCCTGCCATGACAAGACCAAGATAGGTACGCAGGTCTTCGTCTCGGGTGGCACGTGTCTTATCACGGGGAGAGAATTGGACGACTGCCATTCCACCTTGAGAATTCTGCCCGAAGCCAATAAAGTAGGTTTCATAGTGATGGACTATGTCATCCCTCCGATCCTTCAGCTGCGAAAACCATGTGTCGCTGCTGGAAAACACTTCATTGAGACCTTCGGGAAGTTGTCCCTGTTTCGATTTCTTGAGTAAATCGTCATAGCTCTTGGGGAGGTCACGCCTTTCATTGCATTTGTAACAGTGCCTTACAATTCCAGCAGCACTATCGAGCAGCATCCTCGTGAAGAGGTATATCGAATCAAGGAAGGTCATTGCTTCAGAATACGCTCCGAATTCTGGTTTTTCGCTATTCATCGTCGCTTCGAACTTTATAAGTCGCTCATCAAAGAGTGCAAGCAGCACGCACAGATTATACTCATGACGACTCAGCGCCTGAAAAGGTTGCGGAGCCCGCCAATCCACGAGTGATCGGCCTTCCACTTGCGCCCGAGCGGCCAAAGCCATACGCACGCTTCCGAAATATCCAGATAGACAATTCTTATGGATCACTCTCATTTTCGATGGCCAATGGGCGCCGGTTCACCTGCGGAACCGAGGCCAAATGAAATTTGGACGAGGGGACGTCAGGTGCAACCGCGTTGTTCTGCCGCGCTGGCGCGGCGGGACAACCGGTTGGCAAACCGGCGCCCATTCTCGCCGACGCGCCAGCGGCGGCGAGAACAAGTTATTCTACAGATCTGTATAACTCCTCATTTTACATAATATACAGAAAGAAGTTGGAAGATAAGTTGTCTTAATATAACGGTTTTTTATTTAACATTATATACAATTTTAAGAATAATAAATAGAGGGATTTTATCAGCTTTGAACCGATATTGTAGAAGAGTCCCTTAAACGAATTGCTTTTGTACTCTTTGAAGTTTTCATAAACGGAACTTAAGATGGCTTAAGAAGAAGGGTTTTTAGATGGGGTTAAATTGGGGAAGGGTCTGATTTTTCAGCGATTCACTTGCAAATATTATGGGATGGCATTGGCGTCACTTAGCGGTTAGGAGTTCAACTAGAGGGGGAGAAGTATTGGTGAGTAAGCTCTCGTTTCCGTCAATTCCGATGGCTCATTCTCTGCCCAAGGAACTTGCGTCCCTGAAGAATCAGATTTTCCGTTGGAATTTTGACGGTGACGTTAGCCGATTGATCGAGGATCAACAGACCTTTCGATATAATTTGACTATTGAAGCTTTCCTTCATCGTGACCAAGGTCATGGGGATATCCTGCCTTCAGAATTTCACATAACAGCAGACCCATTTCCATTCATGCTTATAGAGCCGTTTAAAAGGGAGCCGCTCTCCACAATAATTTTCGGGGCCTTAATGTTTCCAGTGTGGATTGCGGTCTCTTTTAATACGACCTGTTCGGTTGCAGTCACGTCGCCTTGAATCTCTCCGTGAGAAATCAAATTCTTTGTCGAAATTTTGGCGGTGACCTTGGCGGTCGGGACGACTACGAGAAGCCCTTCCGATATAATTTCCCCTTCGAGGATACCTTTAATCATAAGTGAATGCTTAAAGGTCATCGTACCGTTTATGCGTATATCATCGGGTAATATCGTGATGTTAGCTTCTTCGATGCTTGATACGAGTGGATTTGTGTTGGCCATTTCTACCTCCTAATTCTTTAGACGTCCTTGACGGCTTTATTTGCCAGAGGCAACGTTTTACAATTAATTTCAAAAATTATGCCAACAAGTTCCATATCTTAATAATTAATTTAAGTTTTTTCAAGAATGGGGGTTCCGGAAAACTATAAAATATCGAGGGAGAAGTCTTCTATACAAATATCGTCAGAAAAAACTTGGAAGGATATTATGAATGGTTTTCTAGGGGTCCTTTAAATATTCAGGAATAAATTCACAATGTTATGTATTTTAACTATATTGAGTAGATGATATCCGTTTAAATTCTTTCCTTCCATTTAAGGTCCAAGCACCATTTCCCTGGGTCCTTACCTCTTCATGATAAAGGAACCGTTCATGGTCGCCCCATTTTCTATGACAATATTCGGAGTCGTAATATTTCCGTTTTGTACTGCCGTTCCCTTTAGGACAACCTGTTCGTTCGCGGTCACGTCCCCTTGAATATCCCCATGGGAAACCAGGCTTTGGGTAACAATCGTGGCCTTAATTGTTGCGGTCGGTCCAACCACCAGCAGCCCCTCAGAAATGATCTCCCCTTCAAGGGAGCCATGAATCAATAAAGAAGTCTTGAAGGCGATGGTGCCTTTAATTTGTAAATCATTAGCGATCACCGTCGTCATATTTTTTTCAGCACCCTCCGTAGTGAGGGGGGGCACGGTTGTCATTTTCTTTCTCCCTTTTGGATTTCCAGTATAGTCAGAATCTCTTAACAGCGATTATCGCGGATAACAAAAAATATTCCCATTTTTTTTATCATACTGTCGATAAATTTCAAAAGCCTTTTTATTAATTTTCGCACATGGAAGTAAAGAAAAACAGTTAGATCGGATTTTTTAAAATGAGTCTGGAAATTTGAAATACCTTCTATTTCTATAGATCCTTTACTTCTCCCGTTCCTTAATGGCGGTTGACTCGAAGAAACGTCTCGATCGAGCATCCATAAACCAAACCGTTGCCTTGTTCTTGATTATTTCCCTTCTTTCTTTGTATTGATCAACGCCTGATAAACCAAACTTCGAATCAAGGAAGCATAATACAAAGTGGGGCCAATGACCATGTCGTTTATCATAAAGACGACGAACATATCCTCTTTCGGATCGACCCAGAATACCGATCCGGCTAATCCCATCCAACCATAATCATGAACGGAACCCGCCGATGGGACGATCCCCGGGGAAGTGCGAACGGCAAAACTCAGCCCGAATCCCCCACCGGGCACATAGTATCCGGGTATTGTTCCCAGGTGATCCGAGGTCATGTACGACACGGTTTTGGGACCGAGAACACGAACCCCGTCAAGAGATCCGCCGTTAAGGAGCATTTGAGCAAATCGGGCATAATCCAGGGTCGAAGACACCAATCCCCCGCCGCCTGATAAAAGTTTTGGGGGTTTGGTCACATCGATAAAATCTTGAGCCTTCCCGGTGCTCGGGTCCTTGGGAGGTTGGGCTAAACGATTTTGATTCTCAGGTTTCACCCAAAATCCGGAATCATTCATGCCCAGGGGTTTGAATATCCTCTCTTCAAGATACCGGTCAAAGGTCTTACCGGACAGGACCTCAATAACCCTTCCGAGCACATCAATGGACCTGCTGTATTTCCACGTGGCCCCCGGCTGAAAACCCAAGGGAAGCTTTGAAACTTTAGTCGTAAATTCGGCTAAATTTTCACTTCCCTCCCAAATTTTGGCCTCTGCCCACTTTTGTTGAACCATACTTTTCCCGAAGAAAGGATATTCATAGATCATTCCGGAGGTATGCCGGAGACAATCTTGGATGGTCATTTCCCGATTGGAGGGAACCAGTTCAAGGGTTGTCCCTCCTGTTTGGGGATCCTTTTTTTCAACGCCCACCTTCATTCCCTTAAATTCAGGGAGGAACTTCGAGACTGGATCCGTGAGGATGAATTGGCCTTCTTCCCACATCATCATGATGGCAACGGCTGTAATGGGTTTAGTCATGGAGTAGATGCGGAAGATGGTGTCCTTCTTCATGGGCACCCCACCTTCCTTATCCTGCATGCCATACGTTTTAAAATAGGCAATCTTTCCATGACGACCTATTAAAATCGTTGCACCGGGGATGATCCCCTTGGCAATATGAGAGTGGATTGTTTTGTCAATCTGAGTTAAACGTTCAGAGGAAAACCCCAGGGCCTCGGGCTTCTTTTCCACTTCTAAGGATTTTCCCCAAACAGCCATCGAAGAGGTTAAGAGAAAAACAACCGCCAGAAAAAAAACAAGGTGACGTTGTGCCTTCATAAACTTCTCCTTTTTAATACGAAAATAGAATTCGAGGCCTCTCATGGGTCCATCTCTATTTTCATTCCGGCTTCCTGCCGCTCGACTCTGTCGAGCTTTTGGTGAGATCCCATAAAGGGATCTCACGGGAAGCCCAAAAGGTTGGGCCGCTCGGCTAAGCCGAGCTTTTGAATCGGCTCCCGAAACGGAGCCGATTGGCCAACCGGCTGGTGCCACGCCCCTGAGGGACATGACGGCTTAAAACGAAAATAACCTTCGTCGTTGAAGGTTCGGCGTTCAGCGAAACCTTTTCCACCCCCACCCAACCCTCCCCCCTCGGAGGGGGAGGGAGAGAGAGGGGGATATTTTCATCCTTCGTGGCGCACGCCTCAGGCGGACATGAGGGCTTAGTTCAATGTGCTTGGGGTCAGGTCTATTATGTTTACTTTTTTTAGAAAGGAAGTAAGTAAGCGGCAGATTAGACCATCAAATACTTCTTTTTTACTTCTTCGTTCCCGGCCAGTTCATCGACGGTGCCTTCGAAGCGGATCCAGCCATTATCAATCACATAGGCCCGGGAGATCATCTTCAAAGCCGACTTGATGTTCTGTTCCGAAAGGAGAATGCTGATGCCGGCGTCCTTCAACTTCAGGATCTGCTCCTCAAGATCGCGGACGATGAGTGGAGCCAGCCCTTCGGTAGGTTCATCCAGGAGGAGCAGTTCCGGGCTTCCCATAAGGGCTCTGGCAATGGTCAGCATCTGCTGCTCGCCCCCGCTCAAATTCCCGGCCCTCCGGGTCTTGATTTCCCCCAAAGCAGGGAACAACTCGTAGACCCGCTCCTTGTTCCATTCATCGGTCCGATTATGGACTATAGTTAAATTATCTTCGACGGTAAGATCGGCGAAGACCCGCCTGTCGTCCGGAACATACCCTATCCCTTTCCTGAAGAGCTGAAAAGGCTTTTCACCGGTAATATCCTCCTGGTTGAAGAAAATGCGGCCCTGCCGGGGAGGAGTCAGTCCCATAATGCTCCGCATGGTTGTACTCTTGCCCGCCCCGTTCCTGCCGAGAAGGCCGACCACCTCTCCTTTGTTGACCGTCAGGGAAACCTTGAAGAGGATATGACTCAAACCGTAATAGGTATGGATTTCGTTTACCTCTAGCATACATCACTCCCGCCGAGATAGGCATCCTGAACCGCTTGATCACATCGGACCTGTTCGCAGGTCCCCTGAATGATCGTTTTCCCGCGGACCATAACCATAATCCTGTTGGCTATGGCAAAAACGAGTTCCATGTCGTGCTCGCAGAAAAGGATCGTCAGGCCTAACTTTTCGGAAAGATGCTTCATCAGGTCTATGCAACGGCTCGTCTCCTCCGGCGACATGCCCGCCGTCGGCTCATCGAGGATGAGGAATTCCGGATCGCCGCCCAAAGCAATGGCGATCTCCAAGACCTTCCGGTCCCCGTGGGAGAGGAGGGCGCTGGTGTGGCGTCTCTTGGTGATCAGTCCTACGTTTTCCAAAATCCTGTTGGTCTCCTCGATCATCAGCTTTTTGGAAGGCGAAAAGAGGTTCCAGGTCTTGCCCATGCGGGAGAGCACGGCCACCTGAACATTCTCGAAGACGGTCAGCCTTTGGAAAACGTTGACGATTTGAAAAGAGCGAGAAATGCGTTTTTTACAGATCTCATAGGGCGGTAGACCGGTAATGTCCTCCCCCTTGAAGCGTACCGTGCCGCTGTCCGGCCTGAGGACGCCGGTGATCAGGTTGAACAGAGTGGTCTTCCCTGCACCGTTTGGACCGATGACCGCCACAATCTCGCCCTTCTCCACCTGAAGGTTGGCTTGGCTGACCGCTTTAAAGCCATCAAAGGACTTGGTTATCGAAGCGACTTCTAACACCGCTACTCCTTGATTGTCGGTTCAATGATCATCTTGTTCAACTTCTCTTCGATATAACCGAGCACCCCGGTAGGGAGAAAGAAGATCACGAACATAAAAATGATGCCCAGGACCATGGCCCAATAAACGGTAAAGGTGCTGACAAATGTCCGCAGCGAGACAATAACGGCCGCCCCGAGCATGGGACCCAGGAAGGTAAACCAGCCCCCCAAAAGGCACATAATAAAGACCTCCAAAGACAAGGACCAGAAGAGCATGTCGGGAAAGACCGTGTTATCCACTACCACGAAGAGCGCCCCGGCCACGCCGGCGAAAAACCCGGCAATAGTTAAGGCCACCACCTGGTGGCGTTTCACGTTGATCCCGATCATCTCGCTCCTGCCAGGATTATCCCGGATGCCCTGGAGGGCGCTGCCAAAGGGCGACTTGACCATGATAAACATAATCACCAGGCAGAGTATGGTCACCAGGAGGGTGAAATAATAGGAACTGTTCGGCGAAGAGAGCAGATCCGGCATGGGGATCCCGTGGATGCCGTCGTCCCCGCCGGTAAAGGAATACCAGCGGTAAACGGTTACCCAGACCAGAGAGCCCAGAGAGATCTGGAGCATACCGAAATAGAGCTTGGAAAGGCGGACGCAGATCACAGCCAAGATAAACCCCAAAATGGCTCCGACAATGGGCCCCATAAGGAAGCCGAGCCAGAGGGAAAACCCTCCTTTGGTCAGCATGAGGGCTGTGGCATAGGCCCCGGCACCGTAAAAGACACAATGGTGAAACTGGAATACCCCACCGTAACCGAGGACAAAATTGAGGCTCGTGGCCAAAAGGCCGGTCAGCAGGATGATCGAGGCCAGATAGACATAGAATCGGGGGAGCAAGGCCGGGAGAAGGAATAGAAACAGGCCAATCACCGCACAGACGATGAGAGCCGTTCTATTGTCTTTCTCCCCTGAAATGTTCTTGGTCATGACCGGTCCCTTCTTACCAGGTCGATTTGAGAAGGCCTGTAGGCCTGAAGAGCAGCACAACGATCACGGCGGCATAGGGGAAGACGATCCCGAACTTGGGCCAGATGAGGATGCCCAAGGACTGGGATAACCCGAATATCAGGGCGCCGAGAAGGGCACCCCAGATATTACCCAAGCCGCCTATGATGACGATAAGAAAGGCCTCCATGATAAGCGTATGGTCCATACCGAGGGTGACGCTCACCGTCGGGGCCACCAGGGCACCACCCAGGCCGGCCAGGAGGCAGCCGATGACGAAGACCGAGGCGAAGACCCAGCTCACATTGATGCCCACCGCCCCGACCATCTCTCGGTCCACCGCAGCCGCCCGGGAAATCTTCCCGATCTTCGTCTTGTTGACGATAAGCCAGAGGGCGACAGCCACTACCGGGCCGGCTATAAGCAGAAACAGGTTATACAAGGGGAAAGGTATGCCGCCGAAGAGGGGCACGAACCCCTGTAACAGGTTGGGGACCGGCACGGATTTGTACTCGGCCCCCCAGACCAGTTTGACCAGATCACCAAAGATAAGAGAGGAGGCGAAAGTGAGCAAAAGGAGCATGAGGTGTTCCCGCTCATAGAGGAATTGAAAAAGGCACCGCTCGATGATCAGGCTCAGAAGGGCCACGGCCATGGGCGTCAGGATCAGGGACATCCAGAATCCCAGAGACCCTCCGCCGAAGGCCTTGGCTATGGTGAAAGACATAAAGGCGCCGATCATGTAGAGAGACCCGTGGGCGATATTCGGTATCCTGAGCACACCCAGGATAAGACTCAAGCCCGAGGCCACGATAAACAGGATCGTAGTCCGGCTCAAACCGACGAATATCTGGCAGAGGATCTGCGGCGGTATAACCGCATAGATAAATTCCAAGACCGGCGCCTCCTTTTAGTTCTTTCTGAGCTTCATGATCTCCTCGCAAGTAGGCATATAATCTTTCGGAGCGATAATCTGGGTATCGCCCGAGACGAGGAAGTCGTATTTGGGATCTTTCTTGGTCATACCGAAGTACGTGGGCAGCTCGAGCTGGTGGTCACAGGCCCGTATGGCCAGAGGTCCCAGCGGGCTGTCCAGTTTCATCCCCTCCAAGGCCTTGATTAAGGCCTCCCGGTCGACCTTACCCGCCTTTTTAAACCCCTCGGCGATGAATTGGGCGGTCATATACCCCACCAGGGCGCTGGCCTTCGGGTACCGTTTGTAGACCTTCATAAATTCATCGGCAAAGGCCTTGTTGGCCGGCGTGTCCGGGAAGTAGAAGAGGTAGTTGGCTGTACCATAAACCCCTTCGGGCGCCTCTTTGCCCTGGGCCATCAGGGTTCCCAATTCGTTGCCCGTATGCTGATAGAAGGGGATCTTCTGGCTCAGTCCCGTGGCTTTGGCCGCCTTCTGGAAATTAACCATACCGGCACCGCCTGTGGCCACAATGATAAAATCAGGCTTAGCCCCCATAATTTGGGTGATATAGGGCGTAAAATCGGGCTCCCCGACTTTCCACCAGGTTTCCCCGATCTTCTGCACCTTGGGATTGAGCCGTTGGAGGTTCTTCCAGACGGCCTCGGCAATAGCATGGCCGTATTCATAATCATCCCCGCAAATCCAGTATTTAATAAAGGGCTTCTTGGCCAGGGCGACAGCGGCGGCCCGGCCGGCCATTTCGGTGTTCTCGTTCATATTGAAGACATAACGATGGCCTTTTTCTCCGATGATCTTCTCGCTTTTGGAATAGGTTACGAAGAAGGGGACCTTCTCCTTTCTGACAAAATCAGAGACCGCTAGGGCCGTGCCGCTGTTAATCGTGCCCACCAGGATGTCCACGTTTTCTTTCAAGATAAGTTCTTTGGCCATGGCCAAGCCGATATCCGGTTTGAATTTCTCATCCCGGGTGGTGTACTCGATCTTCCGCTTGAGCACGCCGCCGGCGGCATTGATCTTATCGACGGCCAGCTTAAACCCGTCGAGGACATCCATGGTATAGGCCGTTGGGGGGCCTGTATAGGTATCAACCAAACCGATCTTTATCGTCTCTGCTGAAAAGGCCTGTGGGCAGAGAACCGGCAGACCGCCAAATAGTATCGCTACTATTAAAACAAGGATAATTCTCTTCATATGATGCCTCCTGGGGTTAAAGATATGGTTACTTCTTCTCTCCTGAAAATTCTTTGCCTTGGTTTATAATCACCACCTACCCGCGTTTCTGCTTTGGATTGTCGCCCTTGCCAAAAGTCCGCGAATGGCGTTCTTCCACTTTCTGCTCCCGCTCATTCTGCTTTCTGACTATGTCACTTCCTGACTTGGCCGGGGGTTTCTCTTGAGGGGGATTCATCCTCTTTTCAATCTGTTGTTTCTTTCCGTAAAGCTCCCTGGTCCGGTCATTGGCTTTTTCTGTGGTACCGGGGTCGGCATTGGGGCCGTGTTTTTTTCTCCAATCCCCTTGTTTTTTTAAGTCCTGGTTGATCCGGTCGAGTTCTTTCTGATCCTTTTTTCTTTGCTCGGCCTCTGATTTTTGTTTGATTTCTTTTTGCAGGTCTGACTGGGGCTTCTGGGCGGCCAAACTCCACTGAGGAACGGCGGTCAGGGAAAACGTTAAGGTCAAACAACCAAGAAGAGTGGTCATTCTTTTCATATTATGCCTCCAGAATAACTTTTGGTAAATCGGGTTGCCCCCACGGCAAAAAATATCAAGTTGCCTGTTAGGAGTCAATTGATTTTTTGGTTTGGTCCACTTTCTTTCCCTATAAGCCATTGTTTCTTCTCTCTGGGGAAAACCCTTACCAGTGCCCCTACTAGGAGTTGATATTTCCTAAATTTTCACGGCTGTCAAGTCAATATTCATTCTCCCTTGCCCACCCCCAGGTTTTTGAAGAGAATTTGAGTTTTCCAAGAAAAATGGCTAAAGCTAAATGTTTTTAAAATTTCAAAGATTCCATCAACAGCTGAATTTGGTCGCAAAACAGATCGAATTTGGCTAATTCCTATAGGCTTTAGAATAACTGGGGGTAGGCAAGTCGTTCACCCGGGACCGGATACCACCAATCCTAATATTTTTCTGGACCATCTATTTTTATTGACTTAATTAAATTCTATAGTAGGATATTCTATCAGAAATTGGATTTTTGTTGGCAACCCCTATCGGCAGGTAGTCAATGAGAAAAAGGCAACCCCCCTTCCTCTAAAAAGAAATGGGGGTTTTTTGTTGTTTTGTGGCCACACTTCCGGGAGACTGCTCTTTATCCCTCAAAATGTCTCCAAACATGAATGCGCTATCTTCCTTCTTTTGAGTCGTTTAGGTTTTGAAGATTTAACTTCTTGGACGACACCATCTTCCACCAGAATGATGGTTTATTTTAAGATAACGATCGACAAAACGCCTTTGCCTTCTAAATCGGCGTCTTCGCCTAATCAGTAAAATCCGGAAGTTCGTTCGACAGGTTTTAGGTTCGTCAGGAAAAGAGACAAGTAACGCCTTCTTTTTATTGGACTGAATGAACATCAGACGATGAAAGGAAAAGGTCGATGAAAAAAATCTCTTTCGGACGCCATCGGGAGATCTGGCAGGGGGTCTTAGTTGACCACCCGGTGGAGAATGATGCCCGCTGCAGGGAATGTGATGGATTCTGTTGCGGCTCCTTCCCGACGGTCAAAATCACTTGGGTCGAGTTTGAAACCCTCAAAGCCTTGGGGGCCCGCCGTCTCTCTTTTGCCCTTAACGGACAATATCGGCTGATTATTGAAAACGGGTGTGAGTTTCAAATCCGGGGAAAGTGTTCCATCTACGACCATCGGCCGGATATCTGCCGGCGCTTTATCTGCCAAAAAAAACCCGTCACTCAAAACGCCCCTCCCTTTCTCCCCAGAGTACTGGCGTCCCTCTCACCGGCATCGCTCCTGAAAAGATGGTCAGTGGATCAGATCGGCCATACCGGCCCCTGGACCTTCTGAGCCTTTCCTTCCCTTCACTTGTCTCCCTTATTTCCGCTTTGGGCGAAGGATTGAATCAAGCCTAAAAAGGGACCCGAATACAGCATGATGGCCTGGTTCCGGTTTTCCAGATTAATCCCGGCGGCCAAAGAAGCGGTCTCCAGGTTTTGGTCCAGGACCCGTTTGGTCAGCTTTAATCCCCCCACGGCTTTACTAATCATCATCCGTCCATAGGCCAATGCCTCAGGAATCAAATGGTCTGCCGGTACCACCTTGCTGACCAGCCCGATCTGCTCGGCCTCATCGGCCTTGACTTTTCGCCCGGTCAAGAGAATATCGGCCGCCCGGGAAAGTCCCACTAACCGGGGCAGAAGATAAGAGGAACCCATCTCCCCCCCGGAGAGCCCGATATTGATAAATGAGGCCACAAAATAAGCCTCCGGTGAGGCCAAACGGATATCCGCACCCATGGCGATGGCCATGCCGCCTCCGGCCGCCGGACCGTTCACGGCGGCGATGACCGGTTGGGGGATACTGCGGAGTCCCAGAACGATCCCGGAATAGCGCTCCTGGACCATGCGCAGAAACGATTCGGGATTGGCGAAGGCTTCATGATTCTGGAATTGACTCACTTCGGAGAGATCCGCCCCGGCACAAAAACCGCGACCTTTCCCGGTGACGATCAGAACCCGGATGGAATCGTCTTTGGCCAAGAGGGTATAGAGATCTTCAAAATCCTCGACCATTTCCACATTGATGGCATTGAGCTTTTCCGGCCGGTTCAAGGTAACCAGCCCGATCTGAGATTCCAGCTCTTCAAAAAGAAAACTGCGGTAGGTTTTAATTTCTTTAGGCATTATTCCCCTCCTAATGGATAGATTTTTAAAAAGTACACTAAGAATTTATCCCTATGATTATAGAGGCTCAGAGGGAAAGGTATCGATATCTAACGACCTTGTCGGCGGCGACCTCCAGATGGCGCCAACGAAAACTCCTTTGGAGTCGGTCGTTTCGGCGATCCAGGGCGACGACGGGTTAGGCAGCTTTCTTGATTGTCTTATATGGCTGGATCAATACTTCCGCCGGTATACCGAGATCTTTGTTAAGGCTTCTGATCATTTCCATGGTAAGCGGACGCCTTCGATTGAGAACCTCTGATACACGTGCTCGACTTCCAATAAAGGGTTCCAGGTCACGACGTTCGAGACCACGACTTTCCATATGATAGAGGATGGCTTCTATGGGATCAGGAAGAGGGATCGGGTAGTGTCTCTCTTCGTAGGCTTCAATCAAGGTAGTCAAGACTTCCAGACGATCGGCTTCCGGAGTGTTCGGCTTGGCGCCGAAGAGACGCTCTACTTCCTCAAGGGCAGCCTCGTAATCGGCTTCTGTTTTAATAGGCTTTATCCTCATATCTCTTACCCTCCTCAGACGGTCGCGACATCTAAGCGATCATATTCCCGATGAGTACCGACAAACCTGATGAAGACAATGCCGTGGTCGTATTGAACGGCTGCGACCAACCTATAGTCATTGCCTTTGATATTGAATATCACCCTGTCCTTGCCTACGATGCTGGCGTTTCGATAAATGGCCTTTATGTCGGATGGACTCTTCCAGGAGGCATGCTTGACATCATTATACCAGGTCTGCAAACAAGGGGACGTTGTCCAGTTTATTCAATTCTACCCTTTATTAATTATGCCATCAATAATTTGATTTATAAATAGAAAAGCCGCGTAGGTCGGGTTGAGGGACGAAACCCGACAACTCATCAATTTTCATTCCATTCCAATTTTTGTAGCAAACTGGACAGATGTGTTTGCACCCCATTCACGTTCATAAATACCTTTTTCCACATATCGGTGAAAACTTGAATATTCCCAATCTTTCGGAGCCTGTGACAAACCGTGTTTGACCGGATTGTAATGAATATATTCCACATGGTTTATGAAATCTTTTTCATCCCGAATAAAATGCTCCCAAAATCTCGGTTGCCATATGGCTTGTTCTTTCTTTCTGATTTGGGACGTTTTCAATTCATAGTGCCGATGTTTGCAATGCCGGCTGAAAAAACTCTTTATTAAGCGCCAGCGCGTTGAGAAATCATGATCATCCCGAGGCAGAGTCCAAATACAATGAATATGCTCGGGTAATAAAACAAACGCATCAATCGTAAAAGGATGCCCTTGTCTTACATTCCTAATGCCCTCTCGTAAAAACTCAATATTTTTTACAGTATTGAACAGCTTTTCCCGATTATATGTGACCACGGTGAAAAAAAAGCGCCCACCTTTTATCTGAGATCGCCGGTATTCCATATCATGGATTAAAATATCGTCTTTGAAGATGTCGGGTTTCGTTCCTCAACCCGACCTACGAAACTGGAGTCAATCCTTGAATTTAATATTTTCGTCCAAATCATTTTCGTGGTACCATGGTCCAAATCCATTCTTTTTTTGGAACTTCCTTAATTCTCCAATTTTTATTTCTATTTCAGCCTTTTCAATATCGGTAAGATCTTTGTATTTTAAATCCCACGCATACATATTAAGTTCCGTTGAATATTGATAATCATAGGCTCTTTTGACGGCGCTTTTATCCCTCTTTTCGATGGCCTCCTCTAAAGGTGTCCCACAGATCCAGGGTCTAGATGGTACTTGATCCTTCTTCTTGAAAAGCATTATTCATTACTCCAAAGTGACATATCCGATATATACGTGCGAACTTTCACCTAAAAACAGCCAAAGTTATCGAGATAACATTCCGGCTCACCGGACTCGCGTTTTTTCTAGATCCAAGTGGAACCAGTTGTTAGCAAAAAATACTTTTCTGCTGTTTATTATGATTAGGTAGTACTTAAAGCCGTTCCCCCTTCATTAGCAAATAGATTGTATAAATGACAAATATTGTGCTAACTATTGGAATTGATCCAACAACAATGCCTGCAATAATAGGATCAAAGCCACCTTTGTACATACCCGCCCCAACATATCTTGGTGGAGTGCTACCGTGTCTGAATTGCAGGTATACCCCAATAATAATGTTACAGGCCCAAGACAAAATGTGTATTCCGGCCAGAGTATTGACCATATCACTATTTATTTCGATGCGGGTCGATGGGAAGCAAGAGCCGTTTATTACCAATCCGGTGGACTACTGTTTCTATTTATGATTTCTTCTTCAGATTTTCCGACAATTTCTCTTTATACTCGTCATAAATTCTTTTGCCAACTTCGGCATTCCCTTTGATTGTAGCTATCATTATTAGTGCTATCCTAAGCTCGTCGATCAATTCCTTGGTTTTCTTGTCGTTCCTTTTAGAATTCAGAAAAACAATAAGCGCAAGAACGAGTGTGGCGATTGAACATGCAGCAACGACGAATGCCGTCATTGCAGAGATTGCCTTGGTGTGGTTGTCGAAGAACTGCATTAGTTTGCTTAAGAAATCCACGTCATTCCCACTTTCACTTTTTCTTTCGTATTCATTGAATCTATATAATTGTGGCAATAAGTTATTGAATAGTTTCCGTTCAATATCTGAAAGGTTAGAGACCTGTCCATAAGAGAAAAAAAGTAGAATGACTGAATTGTTTAATTTTATTATTTACTCGAAGCTGTTCAATCCCCTGATCATCATTTCTAAGATAATTCTGCCCCAAAATAGGTAATTGTTTCTTTTACTCGGTCAGGACTTGATCGGGTAATTGATCTTGATGGCCTGGGGTAGCCGGAAAGTGTTCTATCAGCAGCCCACCGATTTCTTCGATGGCCCGGCAGAGGGCCGGACAAGCCTGCCCCTGTCCGATGCCCTGGGAAACGGTTTGGGCAAAGCGGTTGAGGGTCTCCTGATTGATTTTTTTATGGATGCCTTTATCGGCCAGGACCCAGACCTTATGCTCCAATAGGGAAAGAAAAAAGAGGACACCGGTATGATGCCGAGTTTTATAGAGCCCTTTTTCATAAAAAGCCCGCAGAGCACGCTGTTTGACCGCCTCCTCTTTTCGTTTAACGGTCATGAAAACGTTTTTTATCGCCGGGACTTGGGCTGTGAGGAAACGGAAAGGGAAAAAGAGGATGAAACTCAAAGGGATGTAATACCAGAGAGAGTCATGACCGAAATAATCCACCAGGATCTCGGAAATGATCAAGGCCAAAATCCCGCCCAGGATTACCCCGCCCAAGACATCGGCTTCCTGGTAAGCGGCGCTTTGATCCACCACCATAACGGCCACCTCCCCGTCGCTGCGGGATTCGACGGCTTTGATAGCGGCGGTGATCCGCTTATTCTCCTCCTGAGTAAAAAATTGGGCTGCTTTCATAATTTGTTGTTCCAACGCATAACGTTAAGGCATTTCTTTGTGTTCACCAATCCGAAATCCCCAACCCGAAATCCGCAATGGCGCTTACCAGTCCCCCGAGGCCCCGCCGCCGCCGAAATCCCCTCCACCGCCGCCTTCGAAGCCTCCGCCTGAATCACCCCCACTCCAGCCGCCTCCACCGGAAGAGTAAAAACCACCCCAGGGCCAGAACCCTCCACCCCGGTATCCTCCACCACCGGAAAAAAGAATAGGGAGAAAGAGACCCAGGGCTAACCCGGCCAGAGCGGCTATAACGGCCCAAATTAAAGTAAGAGGGAAAAGGCCCAGGTGAAGGATGGCCGGCAGCCCGACGGCCCCGGCCAGGCCTCCCATGGTTCGGGAAAAACTTCCAATGAAGAGCAGGGCGACGAGAACGATAAGCAGGAGGGTGAAAAAAGAGGTCCCGGCCTTGGTCTTTTTGGCCTTCGGCTTGATGTCCGCTTTGAATTCTCCCCGGGTAGCGGCAATGACCGCCGCCACTCCGGCGATAAAACCGCCATCAAAATCTCCCTGTTTGAATCTGGGAGCGATGGCAATATCCACGATTCTCCCGGCCGCCAGATCGGTCAGGGGACCCTCGAGACCCCGCCCCACCTCAATGCGTATCTTTCTCTCCTGCTTGGCGACGAGAATAATGATCCCGTTGTCTTTGCCCTTTTGGCCGATCTTCCAGGTTTCGGCCACCTTAATCCCGAACCCGTCAACCGTTTCGCCTTCCAGGGTGGGGACGGTTAAAATGACCAACTGGGTGGAATCGGATTGTTCGAAGGCCTTTAAATCTTTTTCTATGCGAGCCTTGGCCGAAGACGAAATCATTCCCGCATAGTCATTGACATACCCCTGCAGTTTGGGGACATCGAGGGCATAGGAGACGACCGGCAGGACGAAGAAGATTAAAAGAAAAATCAGGGCTATTTTTTTAAACATTATATCTCTTTTATTTAAAAACCCTGTTACTGTGGGGAACCACGAAAAAAAATTCGCTAAAGGAATCACCGGTTCAAGGATTCAAGGGATAGGCTCGGGACTAATCCCCTTGAACCCTCGAATCCTTGAATCCTAGAATCCTATTTTAAAATTTTACGGTCGGAGCCTTTTCCGCCCCGGCCTCGGCTTTGAAGGGCTCTTTCATTTTCAAGCCCAAAAGAAAATTATTGGTCAGATTGTTAGGGAAAACCCGGATGGAGACATTAAACGTCTCTACGGCCTTGTTGTAGCGGGTCCGGGCCACATTGATGCGGTTTTCAGTCCCCTCCAGTTGGTGCTGCAGATCCTTAAAATTCTGGTTGGCCTTGAGATCCGGATACCGTTCCACCACGACCATTAGACGGGACAGGGCGCTGCTCATGGCCCCCTGAGCACTTTGGAACTGATTAAAGGCCTGGGGATTATCCAGCAGATTCTTATTCATCTGAATCGATCCGACCTTGGCCCGGGCCTCGGTTACCGCCGTCAAGGTCTCCTTTTCATGTTTGGCATACCCCTTGACGACCTCCACCAGGTTAGGGATCAGATCATTTCTTCTTTGATAAGCGGCTTCCACATCCCCCCAGGCGGCCTTGACCGCCTCTTCATTTGTTTGAATGGTATTGTACCCGCATCCGGAAACTAAAAAGATCAAAACCCCCACCAATAAAACAGCCTGTATCCGTTTTAACATTTCATCCTCCACATTTTGATTTAGATATTACTTTATTTTTATTCGACAGGATTAACAGGATAGGATATTTATCTGTTCAGGCTCCGGATGAGCCTGAACATCTTCAATTTGCTTTCAGCAAAGTATGATAATCCTGTCCGCAGGACGATAAGTTTGGGCCTTTCTTCCGGAAAGGCCCAAAAATCCTCGGTATCCTTAAAATCCTGTCAAAAAAATTATGCATTGACTAATTAGTCATCCCGTCCAGCAAGGCCGCCACATTATAACCCAGGACGGCGTGATTATATCCGCCTTCGAGAACAGCGAAACAGCCGGCCCCACAGGCCTGGGCGGCCTTTCGGACCTTGGCGCCGATGGCCGCATAATCTTCCGTGGCCAACAGGCCGCCCCAATCATCCTGGTGATAATCAAATCCGGCAGAAATGCCGACCAGATCTACGGTTAGGCCGGTCAAAATATCATCCACCGCCGACAAAAAAGCCTCACGGCTGCGGCCCGCCGGATTATAAATGTCCACCCATTTCTTATCTCCCAGGATATTGACTGTCCCGTCTCCGAAATGCAGGTCAATATCCAGGACCAGGGCCTGTTGGATCAACCCTTCCTGCTTCAAGGTGAGCAGGGCAATGGCCATATTGTTGAAATAGCAGAATCCCCAGGAATGGTCTCCTGAGGCATGATGGCCCGGCGGCCGGATCAAGGCCAGGGCCGGTTCCCGGAGCCCGATCCGGGCCGCTTGCAGCGCCCCGCCGGCAGCCAGGGCGGCGATATCGTACAATCCCCGGCGCTCCACCAGAGCAATGTGCCCGGGTGAATGGGCCAGTTCTATCTGTTCTCTCGTTGCCGGTACGGCGTTAACTTCTTCAACCCTTCTCCTAATGACATCCCAAATGGCCTCCATCCGCCCGGCTTCGGCCGCCGGATCTGAGGTGTAGACCTGGGTAAATTCCGAATGATAAATAACCTTGATCATAAGTAATGATTATATCATTTTCAAAAGAGAATGCCAGAAAATTTGGCGAAAGCGGAGAAACAGCTGGAGCGAAAAATGAGGTCCGGTACTATTGCTGGTTTTCTTTTGAGCCGCACATTAAAAATCAACGGCATCTGGGTTTACACTTAGTCCGGCGGCCTTTAGGGCCTGTTCTTGTTTTTGCGATTGATCAAATAAAATCAGATATTCGTTTTCCATATCGGCAAACTTTTTTTCCATACCCTCTATCTTTTTTTTCATCTCTAAAATAATTTCAACTTTTTCATCCAGTATTTTTTTCAGGTCTTCCGTCTCCGGGGCAATTTCCGCCAACTCCAAAATCTTTTTATCGCTCTCCTCTTTCGTTGAACCGGAAGACTGATTGTCCTCGCCCATTTCCAGGCCTTCTACCTGGGATGCTCCTGCCTCTCCAAGAGACGATTTTTCTTTTTGGCTTTGATGAGGACCAAGTTCGGAGGCCGGTTGATAGGCTCTTTTTAATTTCCGCCCTCTCAGATAGAGCCAAAAAATGACTATGGCCTGGATCAGCAAACCTTCCAGGAACAAAAGAAAATATAACGGATCAATAGTTATCATCAGGTCTCCGGACGCGCCCTCTTTCCTTTTTTGCTTCCCATCTTTTTCCTTGAACTTTTTTGGCTATTTATTAGTTACCTGACCGCCCTCTTGGCCTTCCATTTTAGGACTAAGACCATGAGAATCGCCAGCAGAAACAGACCGCCATTAATCATCAAGAAGGTTTTGATCGCCCGCGCCCATAGGTCTTCCGGTTTGGCTTGTCCGGTTTTAACCGGGGTCGAGGCCGAATGGGTAGAGGCCGGCGGATTCAAAATCTTCACCTGCCGAACCAATTCTCTTTTAAAGGTCTTTCCATCCACAACGATTAGGACCGTGTAAACGCCAAGGTCCTTAAAGGTGAACGAATGGATATACATTCCTTTCCGGTCGCCTTTTTCGTCTGCTTGGGAAGGATACAAGTTAAATCGGGTATGATTTCCCTTGGGGTCCGTTATATCGGCCATAAAAAAAATAGAGTCCAAAAAACGTTTTTCGACAATTTTATTATCCTGTCTTTCCAGCCAGGCCTCAATGGTCATCTCCTGACCCTGAACAATCTGATTTTGAAGAAGAGACGTTTTCAGGGCCAGATCAGTGACCACAAATATTTTATTTCCTTCTTTGCTGCTTAATTGAACCTTCCATCGCCCGGGAACCGGGCTCTTAATGGTAATCAGATCAAAGGCGTTGGTACGAAGCCAGCCGATCGTTTCGGGTAATTTCCCGTAAATCCATTCCCGGCGTTGGGGGTCCAATAGAGTGGTAGTCGCCCCTACCTGCTTGGTTATTAACACAGTCACTTCCTGAATGTCCTTATCGACCAAAAAGGAATTCCCTTCAAGGGGAACGGTGTCGGGAAGCTTGACCTGTTCGAAGATAGAAGAAAAAATGACATGAATATCTTTGTCGGCTTTGGCCATTTGAAACAACCCCTTGGTCTTTTCAGCCAGGTCGGCCAATAGCTTTTGATCCGACAAATCCGTAAAAGCCACCGTGTATAATTTGATATTCAGCTTGGTCAACTCGGGCACTAGAGCAAACAGCTCCTGCAAGGCCATATTATCTTTTTCTTTGGATCCTAAATCCATCTGGCCGTCGGACATGAGCAAGAGGATTTTATTGCCCCTGGCAGAACCCTTCATTTCTTCATATCCTTTTTTAACGGCTTCATAAATGTTGGTATAGAGGGCCTCGGAGGTTATCTGTTTCTGAATAGCCTGGGAAAACAGTTTTTGATTAGCTGGAAGATTGTCGGTAAGAGGAATCAACGTCTGGGCCAACCCTCCAAAACTGACCAGACCGATCCGATCTTTGGCCCCCAACAAGGAAACGATCAATTCCGTAGCCGCTTTTCGCAAATCCTGGGGATCGGTTTTTTTCATGCTCCCCGAACAATCCAGAATAATAATCAGGTCGACCCCCTCTTTTTCTTTTGGTTGAATAGATGGGGCGGAAACGGGACCTTTAACCGATGTCTCTTTTGGAGAGGCGGGACTTTCCGGAGAAGGAGGAGACGCCGCCCAAGCGGCCGGCAGGAGGGTTATGCAGATAATCAGGAAAAGAATAGTGATTTTATTAAGCATTTAGCAGTAAGGTTTACTCATCAAAATTAATTCGTTTAAGTCGCAATCCTTTTTATGCTATTATCCGTTTAAAGCAAATGGTTTACTCCCTTGTAGCCATGTTTATGACATAATTATACCATGATCGATTCCATAAATAAACTAAAGTTTTTAAGGCGGCCGGAATGATTCAGGATATCATAGACAAGCCGATTTTAATATTAGGTTGTGGCAATACGTTATTTGGGGACGATGGGTTTGGCCCGAAGGTTATTGAATATTTGGAAGCGAACTTTTCCCTCCCCGAAACGGTTCAGGCCCAGGATTTGGGCACCGGTATTCGAGAGTTTCTCTTTGATCTTTTGCTGTCCCCGGTTAAGCCGAAGTGTATTTTTATTCTGGACACAATCGACCGATCGGATCGAAAGGGCGGGGAACTTTTCGAAGTCGACCTGGGCCAATTACTACCAGACCAGTCCGGAGGAAGTCTCGGGCACCAGTTCCCTTCTCTCCATCAGCTTCAGGAACTGGGTGTTTTAACCGGCGTGGAATTTCGGATTCTGGTAGTTCAGGCCAAGGAAATCCCGGACACAGTAAAACCCGGCCTTTCACCGGAAGTCCAAGAGGCCGTTCCTAAAGCCTGCGCCTGGCTGGTGACCGAGATCGGAAAAGGATTAAGTTGATTTTTCATTTTGATCGGATATGATATGGCTACCTGTATATTTAAAATCGAATCATAAAAAGGATAACAACTCGTGAAACTAAGAGAGATTGTCAAAATAACACAAGGAGCTGTTCTAACACGGCAAACCAATCTCGACATGGACATTAAACATTGCGGGGCCATGGATTTAATGAGCGATGCCTTAGCCAATATGCCTCCGGATTCATTGCTTTTAACCGGCCTAAAAAATATCCAGACCATCAGGACGGCGGAAATGGCCCAGGTTAAGGCTATCCTCTATGTCCGGGGGAAAATACCCGATCCAGATGCCGTCCAATTAGCCGAAGAGCTGGGCATCCCTCTGATTAAAACGAATTTCGGAATGTTTGAATCCTGTGGTCGCCTATATAATTCAGGAATGGCCCCGGTTTATGTACCCAATCGTCAGAATTAATTCGCCCGGCCTAACCTAGAAAGGCTCTTCCCCCTTGAAAATCACCAAACTGCAGGAACTCATCTATAATTTGCCCATCGAAAATTTCATGAAGAAGAATATCATTTCCGTCACCCCGGAGACCTCGATTAAACAGATAAAAGGTTTATTAAGGATTAACCGGATATCAGGCCTACCGGTTTTAGATGAAGATCGTTTGGTTGGGGTCGTTTCCATGGAAGATCTGATCAACGCCATCGAAGCCGGGCAAGCGCATGCTCCTGTCCGTCAAATCATGACCACCCAATTGATCACCGTTTTGGAAACAGCCTCAATCATCGAGGCCATAAAGAAATTTTACCAATCCGGGGTGGGCCGCCTCCTGGTAGTCAATGAACAGGGGAAGCTCACCGGCATTCTGACCGCCAACGATATCACCAAGGGCCTGTTGGAGACGGTCAGCCAGAGTATTCAAGAAAATGAGGTCAAACGGGACTCTCTAATCATTTTCAAAGAGGATATCGTCTCCGATCAAACCTGTTTATCCCTCCGCTACCGGATTAAAGAACGGGATTTCAAAAACGGAGGGAGTGCCTCCAGTAAAATAAAAAAAGCCTTGGAGCGCATCGGGATCTCCCCCCAAATTATTCGAAGGGTGGCCATCTCGGCCTATGAGGCCGAGATGAATCTGATTATCCATACCGATACCGGCGGAGAATTGATTACCGAGATACAACCGGAACAGATTCGCTTGACCGTAATAGATCAAGGGCCGGGAATAGCGGATGTTGATCAGGCTGTGTCTCCCGGTTTTTCTACTGCTCCGGCCTGGATCCAGGAACTGGGATTCGGGGCCGGCATGGGTCTGGCTAATATAAAAAAGTGTGTTGATTCCTTTACCCTCGAATCCTCACCAGGGATTGGAACGAAATTGGAGGTAGTGATTAATCTATAAAAGGCCTTTACCATCCATTAAAACATCCCCTCAAAGGTACCTGGGTCCTGTCGTTACCTCCTGACCTTTCTCAACCGGAATCAATAAGCTTCACAAGATCTATTTCTCCACTCAACAAAAAATGGCCCTGGAGGCCGTCAAACCCTTCCAAGGGATGCCAGTTTTTTTTACATCCTGCAAAGAATATCATCCTTCGGCACATCTCTCCATAAAAACCCAACAACCTTTCTCATATTTTTTCATTAGTTTAAACCTGCTAAGCCTTGGGTATATGGCTGTTTTTGACTTAAAGATTCGATTGGATGTTCCATCATACAACCTCTGGCATAGACCTTGCTTTTTTCTTGGAACTAGGAGACCAAGAAAGGAAGGAGTTCGTCCAACTCACCATGATTTCCTTAAAAAGGATCATAGATAAATTGAACTTAGAAGCCCTTACCCCTCTTCCGGCTTTAAATCGTCCAGTTAGGGGGGGATATGCTTCGGATCTGTTGAGCTGCGCCATGCGGGGGGCCAAACCGGACTTCCTCTGGGTGACCCTCCAGTCTCATGTCAATGTGGTCGCTGTGGCCAGTTTGGGAAACCTGGCCGGAGTCATTATTACCGAAGGCAGCCGGCCTGCTCCGGAAACTATTGCTCAGGCGGAAAAAGAAAAGGTGGTCTTATTGCTCACGCCCCAGGACACATTCTCTATTGTCGGACAGCTGACCACCCTGGGGATAACCGGTGGCTAACGGTCAGAGGGATAATGAATCCACTAATGATCGGTTGTCATTATTTAAGGCCGATTTACATATTCATACGGTCCTCTCGGCTTGTGCTGAGGTTGAAATGATTCCTCCTCTGATACTTCAAGAGGCCGAAAAAAAAGGGGTGAATCTCATCGCCATCACCGATCATAATGCCTGTCATAATGCCCCGGCGGTTATGGAGGCGGCCGAAGGGACGAACATCCATGTCATGCCGGGAATGGAAATCCAATCCAGGGAGGAAGTGCATCTCCTTTGTCTCTTTGATGATCTGCCTTCTTGTCTGACTTGGCAGGAGATGGTCTTCCAGAAACTGCCCCCCTTAATCAACAAAGAATCATTATTCGGCCCTCAATATGTGGTCGATGCCCATGGAGAATGGCTTTGGACCGAAGAACGCCTACTGGCTACGTCGGTCGATATGAGCTTGGAAGAAATTGTCAGCCAGGTAGCCCTCTTGGGGGGCCTGGTCATACCGGCCCATGTGAACCGATCGTCTTATAGTGTATTGGCCAACCTTGGCTTCATTCCCCAATCCCTGGCCGCTCAAGCCATGGAGGTAACGCCGAATTTCGTTAAAGAGGAGAGTTTTCGACAATGGCCCCAATTAATGAATCATTGTCTGATCATCAATGGGGATGCCCATCGATTGGGGGAGATCCAGAATCGGACCATGTTCAAACTGGCTTATCCTTTGATCAAGGAGATGCTCATGGCCTTTCAGGGCCAACAGGGACGGCAGGTCATGGTGGTTTGGCCGAATAATTAAAAAGTGCGATATAAGAAAAGAGGAGGAAAAGATGACACAAACCGAAACCCTTGATTTAGAACCTCTCAATAAAATAATCGAAGACTATTCCGATAAGCCTGGGAGCTTAATCCCCATTTTACAAAAAGCACAGGATTTATATGGCTATCTGCCCGGGGAGGTCATGCACTGGATATCCGAAAAAACCGGGACGCCCCTCAGTCAGATTTACGGAGTGGCCACCTTTTATTCCCAATTTTATCTCACTCGTCGGGGCAAAACCATCATCCGTCAATGCGACGGCACCGCCTGCCATGTCCGGGGTGCCGGGAAACTGGTTGACACTATCGAGGGAGAATTGGGGATAAAGCCCGGGGAGACGACCTCGGATTACAAGTTTACTTTTGAAGTAGTCTATTGTTTAGGGGCCTGCGGACTGGCCCCGGTGGCCGTCGTCAATGACCAGGTAGTCGGCCGTTTAGGTCCGGAGAAAATAACCCAGATTCTCAAGGAGACCTAAGACGGTTGAAGGAGCTCTCGTTACATATTCTGGACATCATCCAAAATTCGATTGAGGCCGGGGCCTCTAAAATTGAAATAAACATTGAGGAAAATTTGGAAACGGACCTTTTCCAAATCGAAGTGAGCGACAACGGGAAGGGCATGGCGGCTGAACAGATCGCCAGGATCCTCGATCCCTTTTATACGACCAGAAAAACTCGGCATATCGGTTTAGGTCTTCCTTTATTCTTGGAAGCCTGCCGCCGTTGTGAGGGAGACCTGAAGATTCGTTCAAAACCGGGATCAGGGACAACCCTTCAAGCCGTGATGCGACACAGCCACATCGATCGGGCCCCTTTGGGTGATATGCCTTCCGTCTTAATCACCATCCTCCAGTCCGCCAAACCGCTGGATTGGATGTATCACCATCGGGTCAATGGGGAAGAGTTTCGCTTAGATTCCTCGGAAATTCGTCGGGAGTTGGAGGACGTTCCTCTGACTCACCCTAAAGTGCGTCAATGGCTTATGGAGCTGCTGGTGGAAGGAGAAAGTAGTCTGGATTTAAAAAACCTTCCCCAAAGGGCCAAGGCCTGAATGGAAGAAGGATTTGGCAGAGGATAGAGGAGACAGAATCATGACGAAATTAAAAAGTCTTGAAGAGTTGAAAAAAATCCGGGAAGAAGCCAAGAAAGATTTGCTGGCCCGTGTTCAGACCGGGACTCGCATCATTATCGGCATGGGCACCTGCGGGATCGCCGCCGGGGCCCGTGAAGTGATGCAGGCCGTCTTAAATGAATTGGATACCCGGAAGATTGAAGCCCATGTGGAGACGGTCGGGTGTATCGGGATGTGCGCCAAAGAACCGCTGGTCGATATCGAACAAGCCGGCAAGGCCAGGGTTCGTTATGCTAAAATTACGGCCGAAAAGGTGCCTCGTTTAATCGAAGAACATCTGATCAGAGGTCAGGTCGTCCAGGAATGGGCGGTTAGTCGTATCGAAACGCAACAGATTTAAGTCAAACAAATGAAAATAGGATTCGGGGATACCTGCGAAAAGCATGAGCATTAAACACATGGAGTCCTGGAATCCTTTAACCCTATTATCGAACTTAAACGTAGGAGGCAGATATGGCTGAGCCTTTTTATCGGGCCAACGTTCTGGTCTGTGGAGGAACCGGATGCACCGCAACGGATTCCCTGGCCATCATTAGTGGAATGAATAAAGAGATCGCCCGTCGCGGATTGGAGAAAGAAGTCCGTGTAGTACCTACCGGTTGTCGTGGCTTTTGCGCTATGGGACCGATCATGGTCATCTATCCGGAAGGGATTTTCTACTGCCAGGTGCAACCTCGAGATGTTCAAACCATCGTCGAAGAAACCCTGGTTAAGGGAAGAATAGTCGGTCGGTTAACCTTTAAAGCCCCCGATACCTATAAGGAGCTTCCCCGCTATCAGGATATCCCTTTTTATAGCAAGCAGGTTCGCATCACCTTGCGCAACTGCGGGATCATTGATCCTGAAAAGATCGACGAGTACATCGTTCGCGGCGGGTATGACGGCCTCTCCCGGGCCTTATTCGACTTAACCCGGGATGAGGTCATTCAGGAAGTCAAACGTTCCGGATTAAGAGGTCGCGGTGGGGCCGGATTCTCTACCGGGACCAAATGGGAATTTACTTCCAAGGCCCCGGGGGATATCAAGTACGTGGTCTGCAACGCCGATGAAGGGGACCCGGGGGCCTTTATGGACCGCTCTCTTTTGGAAGGGGATCCGCACAGTGTCATTGAAGGCATGACGATTTGCGCCTATGCCGTGGGGGCCAAAGAAGGATACATTTATTGTCGGGCCGAATATCCTCTGGCCATTAAACGCCTGAACCTGGCCATTGCTCAGGCCGAGGAATACGGACTGCTGGGAGACAATATCCTGAACACGGATTTCTCCTTTCACCTGCATATCAAGGAAGGAGCCGGGGCCTTTGTCTGCGGAGAAGAAACAGCCTTGTTGGCTTCGATTGAAGGCCGTCGTGGCGAGCCGCGTCCCCGGCCCCCCTTTCCGGCAGCCTCGGGCTTATGGGCCAAGCCTACAAATTTAAATAATGTCAAAAGTTATTCCAACGTCCCCCAGATTATCGTTAACGGGTCTACCTGGTTTAATAACATTGGCACCAAGCGTAGTCCGGGCACGGCTATTTTTGCCCTCACCGGAAAAATAAATAATACCGGCTTGGTCGAAGTCCCCATGGGGATCACCCTCGGTGAGATCATCTTTGATGTCGGAGGAGGGATTCCCCAAGGAAAGCACTTTAAGGCCGTTCAGACCGGTGGTCCCTTGGGAGGATGTATCCCCGCTCAACACCTCAATGTGGAGGTTGATTTCGATTCGCTCCAGGAAGTCGGTGCGGTGATGGGCTCCGGCGGAATGATCGTGGTGGACGAAGACACCTGTATGGTTGAATTCTCCAAATACTTCCTCAATTTTGCCCAAGCCGAATCCTGCGGGAAATGCATTCCCTGTCGGGTGGGGGGAAAGCGGATGCTGGAAATTCTCACCCGGATCACCAATGGGCAGGGAAAGCTGGAAGATCTGGAGTCCATCAAAACCCTGGCCAAAGGGATGGAAACCGGATCCCTTTGTGCCCTGGGCCAATTGACGCCCGGACCGGTCATGTCGGCCCTGCGTTTTTTTGAATCGGAATTTCTGACCCACATCCTGGACGGCGAATGCCCCTCCGGTTCCTGTAAAAGCCTGGTCCGGGCCCGCTGTACCAATGCCTGTCCGGCCCAGGTGGATGTCCCTTCCTTTGTTTCTCTGATCGCCCAAGGTCGCTATGCCGAAGGGCTGGAGATCCACCGGGAAAGGAATCCCTTTACCTTGGTCTGCGGCCGAGTCTGCCCGGCCTTTTGCGAACAAAAATGCCGCCGCAGCGATATCGATGAATCCGTAGCCATTCGATTAACCAAGCGGTTCATGGCCGATCACGAACTCGACAAAACCTGGATCCCGGAAAAGCTGGAAGGACCAAAAAAAGAAAAAGTAGCCGTAGTCGGAGCCGGTCCGGCCGGTTTGACGGCCGCCCTCCGCCTGGCTCAAAGGGGCTATCCGGTCACTGTTTTTGATAAACTGCCGGTAGCCGGTGGGATGATGGCCGTAGGGATTCCCGAATATCGCCTGCCCAGAACAATCCTGAATATGGAAATCGAGGCCATTAAACGGGCCGGAGTGGACATCAAGCTGGGTCAGGAGATGGGTAAAGACTTTACCGTTGACGGATTACTGGATCGTGACGGCTATCGGGCGGTGGTCCTGGCCGTGGGTGCTCATAAAGGAAGACGGTTAGGGATCCCGGGAGAAGACCTGCCCGGTGTCTACCAGGGAGTTGACTTTTTACGGACCGTGGCCTTGGGCAAACCCCCGGATGTGAAGGGAAAGAGTGTCGCCGTAGTCGGCGGCGGGGCCGTCGCCATTGATGCCGCCAGGACCTCCCTGCGTTTAGGGGCCAAAAAGGTCCATATCCTCTATCGACGCACCCGTCAGGATATGCCGGCTTGGAACGAAGAGGTCGAGGGCGCTTTCCAGGAAGGCATCCAATTCCACTTTCTAACCAATCCGGTGGGGATTCTTGGCCCGGATCAGGTCACCGGGGTGGAATGCCACTTACAACGCCTCGGGGAATTTGATGCCGGAGGACGACGGGTTGCCGTACCGATTGAAGCCACCGAATTCGAGGTCCCGGAATTTATCTTGGATGCGGACATCTTCATTGCCGCCATCGGTCAGGTTTCGGATCTGGAAGGCCTCACCAATAAAAGCGGAATCGAAATTAAACGGGACACCACCATTGCTGTGGGGGCTAACTTGATGACCTCCCGGGAAGGCGTCTTTGCCGCCGGGGACGTCACCTTAGGACCGGCCACGGTGGTTGAGGCTGTTGATCAAGGGAACAAAGTGGCCCTATCCGTGGATGCCTATCTCAAAGGGGAACTTAAAGAGAGACAAAAGTTTACCACTCCCTGGCGGGAAATTCCCCAGCTTTATAACATGGAGGATTATGCCGAGGCCGGACGCCCGGTGGTCAGACACTTAGCTGTAGAGAAAAGCATCCGCTGTTTCGAAGAAGTGGAAGCTAGTTTCGATGAACATACGGCACGGGAAGAATGTAAACGTTGCCTGCGCTGTGATTTGGAATGGTCCAAGTCGATGGGACTTCAATCTCCCCTGGAGGAGAAGAAAGTGCAATCGGCCTGACAAATAGGTCCTTTCGAGGTTACGGATCTCTAACAAGGAGGCTGTCTAATGGATAAGGTTGTACATATAAAAATCAATGGGCATCATATCCGGGCCCGGGCCGGACAAACCGTCATGGAAGCGGCCAAGGCCGCCGGTATAGATATCCCCAGTTTGTGCCATCATCCGGCGGTTAAACCCCTGGGAGCCTGCCGCATCTGTTTGGTGGAAATCGAAAGACAACGGGGGCTCCAACCGGCCTGCACCTTCCCGGTCATGGAAGGGATGCGGGTGGAGACCGAATCCCCCAAGGTGGTGGCCGAGAGGAAATTCCTCCTGGAATTGCTCTTTTCCGAAGGGAACCACTACTGCCCCTTTTGCGAATCGAGCGGAGACTGTGAATTACAGGCCTTGGCCTATCGATACGGCTTGGACCATTGGGTCTATCCCAATCCGGGGGAGCCGAAGCCGGTAGACGGGACCCGGGAATATTTTATCATGGATCATAACCGCTGTGTCCTTTGCCGTCGCTGCATTCGGGCCTGCAGTGAGCTGGCCGCCAACAACACCCTGGGAGTCATTTTTCGCGGGGCTAAAACCAAGGTCTGTGCCGACGGCGATGTGCCTTTCGGCCAATCCAGTTGTGTGACCTGCGGAACCTGTCTGCAAATCTGCCCCACCGGGGCCTTGATTGACCGGCAAAGTGCCTATGCCGGGAGAGAATCCCAGGTGGAACGGACCAAAAGCGTCTGTATGTTTTGCAGCGTAGGCTGCGGTACGGAAATCATCACCCGGTCCGGCAGGGTCTTGCGGGTCGAAGGGGAATGGGAGGAGCATAATAACGGTGTGCTTTGCGAAAGAGGCCGTTTTCTGCCATTTAAGGAGCAACGGCAACGGATACAATCCCCGATGATTAGAAAGGACGGTCGTCTGCAGCCGGTTACCTGGGAAGAAGCCTTGGAGGCCATGGCCCAGGTCATCAAAAAAACGCCGAACAAAAAGATCGGGGCCTGGACTACCTGTCGAACCCTCAACCTGACATTGAGTGAATTTGTGGCCGTATTCCTAGGCAAGCTCGGGGCCAATGTGGGGGTTCTGGAACTCACTCTGGCCAGATTCAAGCTTCCCATGGGCGGATCGCTCAATGATCTGCTCTCTGCCCAGACCATCCTGGTTACCGGAGCCGATCCGCTTCTCGATCATCCGGTTATCGGTTATCATATCAAGCGAGCCTGTATGAAAGGGGCCCGTTTGATCTTGGCCTCCGACAACGGCTCTCAAATGAAAAGGTTTGCCCATAAAATCTATCCTCTGAGCGAACTGAATAAAGCCATCCGCCTGTGCCAGGAAAGCGATGCCCCCATTGTCCTCTATGGAGAAGAAACGCCGCCGGACCAGGCTGAGAAATTAGCCCTTCTCCAAAAAAAGGCCCATTTCATCCCCCTCTTTCCGGAGAGCAACGGGTTCCATGCCAAGGTATTGGGTCTAAGGGCCAACTATGCCCCCAACCAGATGGACATGGTCTATCTGCTGGTGGCCGACACCGCCTTATCGGCGGAGAAGATCAAACAAGCCCGGGAAGCCAAATTTTTAGCGGTCCAGGCCAGCTATCATGGACCGCTGACCGAAGCGGCCGATGTGGTCTTACCGGCCTTGCTCTGGTACGAGCAAGAGGGATCGCTTTATAACCTGGAAGGTAAGAAGGTCGCTGTTAGAAGGGCCGTGCCCTTGCCGGAAGGAATCATTCCGGAAAATGAAGTTTTAACTCAGCTGGCCGTCCGATTGTAGAAATGCGAGGAGAATGACTTATGACTAAGATAAAAATTGCCACAGATTGGTTGGCCGCCTGTGCCGGATGCCATATGTCCGTCTTGGATATGGACGAGAGGCTGGTCGAACTTTTGGATAAAATAGAGATTACCTCCTGCCCCATAACGGATTTGAAGCACCCACCCAAGGAGGGGGTGACGGTCGGCATTCTAACCGGTGCCGTCAACAATACTTCTCATTTAGAGGTTTCCAAAATGATGCGGGAACGTTGCCAAATTTTGGTCTCACTGGGAGATTGTTCCGTTCTGGGAGGTATTCCTTTAATGCGCAATCAGGTCAATATGGAAGAGGCTTTGCGCCGGGCCTATGTGGAGACGGAGAGTACCGTGGACGGTTTTATTCCCCGCTCGGAGGAACTGGCCAAACCGATTCCGGCCCGGCCGTTGGATCAGGTGGTCAAAGTCGATGTCTACCTCCCGGGCTGTCCGCCTTCAGCCGAGGCCATATATTTTGTTCTCAGTGAATTACTGGAAGGGCGGGTCCCCGTTCTGAAGGACCAGGTCTTGAAGTATGATTGAAACAAAAATAACGTTCGTCGTTATGCGTTCGGCGTTCGACGGACTATTGTCCACCCCCACCCAACCCTCCCCCCTCGGAGGGGGAGGGCAAGGGAGGGGGCATTTTCATCCCGGTTTCCATACGGAAACCCTTAGGTCGGTGAAACCGACCGGCTGGCAGCCGCCGATGGCGGGCTGATGAGATCGATCAGAAATCTGTTTTCAGGAGAATAACGATGCAAAAAATTACCATAGAACCCGTAACCAGAATAGAAGGTCACGCCAAAGTGACCATACACCTGGGCTCCAAAGGAAAAGTGGACAAGGCTTTTATGCACGTCAATGAATGGAGAGGGTTTGAAAAATTCACCGAAGGGCGCCCCTTCTTTGAAATGCTCCAAATCACTCCGCGCATCTGCGGTATCTGTCCGGTAAGCCATCATCTGGCCTCAGCCAAGGCCTGTGATCGGATCATCGGCGTGACCCCTCCCCGACCGGCACAGCTCCTGCGGGAATTGATGCACATGGGTCAGTATATTCAATCCCACTCCATGCATTTTTTTGAATTAGCCGGTCCGGATATGCTCCTTGGATTTGATGCCGATCCGGCCATTCGCAATGTCGTCGGGGTGATCCAGGCCAATCCGGAACTGGCTTTAAAAGCGGTTCAGTCCCGGGCCTTCGGACAGGATATTATCCGCAAACTGGGCGGGAGGCGCATTCATCCTATTCATTCCATCCCCGGAGGGGTCAACGCGACCTTGACGGCCGAGGACTGTGATGATCTGCTCAGCCGTATTGACGAGATAACGGACACCATTAAAATCGCCTTGACCGTCGCCAAAGGCTGGTTTGAGACCAACCGGGAATTAGTGGACAAATATGCCGTTTTCCCCTCAGCTTATCTGGGGATGGTCGATGAGGATGGAGGATTACAGTTATACGAAGGGCGTCTCCGTTTAATCGATAAAACCGGAAAAATCCTCGAAGAATTTGATCCGCAACATTACCTGGAATACATCGCCGAGGCCGTGGAAGACTGGTCTTATTTAAAATTCCCCTATTACCGGAAGTTAGGCTATCCGGCGGGTACCTACCGGGTCGGCCCTTTGGCCCGGCTCAATGTGGCCCAAAAGATCAACACCCCTATGGCCAACGCCGAATTCAATAACTTTAAAGCCCTGGCCGAGGGAAAACCGATTGAAGGAACCCTTTGGTACCACTATGCCCGCTTAATTGAAGACCTTTACGCCATTGAAAGGGCCAAAGAAATCCTGATGGATCCGGCGATCCTTTCCAATGATCTGGTAACCGATTCCAAAGGTCTGACCGGGGAAGGGGTGGGTTGCCTGGAGGCCCCGCGAGGCACCTTATTCCACCATTACAAAACCGATGCCGACGGCATGTTGACCAAAGTCAATCTTATCGTGGCCACCGGACACAACAATTGGGCCATTAATAAATCCGTTGAAATGGTGGCCAAGACCTTTGTGGACGGGAAAAAGTTGAGTGAAGGCATGATGAATCGGGTGGAAGCAGCCATCCGGGCTTATGATCCCTGTTTCTCCTGCTCCACCCATACCATCGGGGCCATGCCCATGATCATCGAACTGCGGGAGGAAGATGGCTCACTCATTGATCGGGTGGCCCGTTAACCTCTTTAATCGTTTTCCGGCCCTCCTCCCTTCCCTCCCCTTTCCTTGGGGAAGGAAGGGTAAATTTTGATCATTATTAAATCGATACCCGGACCCCCTCCCGGCGGGCGATTTCAAGGAT
>Ga0233425_10000862_pt1 | contig 73455 bp, 70 predicted proteins | sample Watercolumn_Towu_2_FD_181712 | JGI IMG/M metagenome (GOLD analysis project Ga0233425, IMG submission 181712) | Freshwater microbial communities from Lake Towuti, South Sulawesi, Indonesia - Watercolumn_Towuti2014_140_MG | ecosystem: Environmental > Aquatic > Freshwater > Lake | place... | reverse complement strand
CAAAGCCCCATCCCAACGCATGCTGCGCGTGGCCGAGCTCATCCGTCACAAGCTCGCCGAGATGCTGTCGCGCGGGGAGGTTCATGATGACGTGCTCTCCTCGCACGCCGTCACCATTCCCGAGGTGCGCATGAGCCCGGACTTGAAGCTCGCGACCATCTACGTCATGCCGCTCGGCGGCAAGGACCGCGACGCGGTGCTTGCGGCGCTTGATCGCAACAAGCGCTACATCCGCGGCGAGGTCGCGCATACCCTGAACCTGAAGTTCGCGCCCGACATCCGCTTCCGCGAGGACGAGACTTTCGACGAGGTCTCCCGCATCGACGCGCTCCTCCACAGCGACAAGGTGCGACGCGACGTGGAGAAGAAGTAGCCCTCATTGCTGGTGTCAGACCCTGCGGGTCTGACACCATGCTCCCCTTTCGCCAATCCCTGCGGTTCGAAACCTCGCTCATGCGTGGGGTCAGACCCGCGGGGTCTGACCCCGAACAAAACGGACACCTGACAAAACAATGTCCCGCCGCAAGAAAGGCACTCCCGTTCACGGCTGGCTCGTTCTCGACAAGCCCCCGGGCCGCACCTCCACGCAGGCGCTCGCCGCCGTGAAGCGCCTTTTCAACGCGCAGAAGGCCGGCCATGCCGGCACGCTCGATCCCCTGGCAACCGGCATCCTGCCCATTGCCTTCGGAGAGGCGACCAAGACCGTCTCCTACGCCGTCGATGGCGAGAAGTCGTACCGCTTCACCGTCCGCTGGGGCGAGGAGCGCTCGACCGACGACGCCGAGGGAGAGGTCACGGCGCGCTCGGAGAAACGCCCTACTCAGGGCGAGATCGAGGCCGTCCTGCCGCGCTTCCGGGGCGAAATTCTGCAGACGCCGCCGCAGTTCTCCGCCGTCAAGGTCGAGGGCAACCGCGCCTATGACCTCGCCCGCGACGGCGAGGAGGTGGTGCTCGAGCCGCGCGCCGTCGTCATCGAGGGGCTCGATATCGTCGCCATGCCCGACGCATCGACGACCGTGCTCGAGGCCCATTGCGGCAAGGGCACCTACGTGCGCGCGCTCGCCCGCGACATGGGCCGGGCGCTCGGCTGCTTGGGCCACGTGATCGAGCTCCGGCGCACGCGCGTCGGACCCTTCGGCGAGGACGACGCGGTGACGCTTCCAGAGCTGGAGGCCGCCGCGCAAGGCGAGGGAGGGGCCTCGCTCGAGCGCTTCCTGCGCCCTGTTGAAAGCGCGCTCCACGATCTGCCCGGACTGCAGGTGAGCCCCGCCGATGCCGCGAGCCTGGCGCGCGGGCAGGCGGTCCTGATCCGCGGCCGCGACGCGCCGATCCTCTCCGGCCCCGCCTACGCCGAATGCAAGGGCCGCCTCATCGCCCTTGGCGAGATAGAGAAAGGCGCGCTCCACCCGACGCGGGTTTTCAATCTGGGGTGATCGAGAAGCGTACGCGGCCCAGCTTGCTCTGCCAGATTGGTCGGCTTGCAGATCAATCCGCCGCCCCCCTCCCGCCCACAACGTCGCGGGGATGGCGCAAGCCCAATTCCCCCCTCGCCAGCCACCGGATTTCGTGTATAACCCCGCCATCCCTCGCTGGGCCTTGGGCCCTGCGGGCGGGCTTTGCGACCCTGCTGGACGACATCCCGGCTGTGGCCGCCCAAAGCATCCGGGGCATGGGGTCAGACCCCGGCCTCGACCGAACAATCTGACCCGCGGCCGCCGCGAGGGGTCTGACCCCATCGAGCCGCACCGAAAGGAGCCCCCGATGTCGCTCGTGAACCCCGCCCGCAAGGCGGCGAAGGCTGCTGTCATCAAGGCCAGCGCCACAAAGGCCAACGACACCGGCTCGCCCGAGGTGCAGATCGCGATCCTGACCGAGCGCATCAATCACCTGACCGAGCACTTCAAGACGCACAAGAAGGACAACCACTCGCGCCGCGGGCTCCTGAAGCTCGTCGGACTGCGCCGCCAGCTGCTCGACTACGTGAAGGGGAAGGACCCGACGCGCTATCAGAAGATCATCGACAAGCACGGCATCCGCCGCTGATCTCTTTCGGGGAGAGACCCTAGGGTCTCTCCCCGTGCATGGCCAAGGCCAGCGTCATCCAGAGAATTCCACAGCTTTCGGCCTCGGGCTAGGGTCAGACCCGCAGGGTCTCACCCCTTGGATGGCCCATTTGCGTTGCCGGCACCGCTCGCGTTCGTGCTATGAAGCGCCCGCAAACAAGATACCGAAGAGAACAACCAGAGACAGAACGAGAGACGAAAGACATGTTCGATATCCATCGTGTTGAAATCGAGTGGGGCGGGCGCAAGCTCAAGCTCGAGACGGGGCAGATCGCACGCCAGGCGGACGCCGCCGTTCTTGCGCAATATGGCGAGACCAGCGTGCTCGCCACCGTTGTCGGCGCCAGGAGCGCCAAGCCCGGCATCGATTTCTTCCCGCTGACCGTCAACTACCAGGAGAAGACCTTCGCGGCCGGCAAGATTCCGGGCGGCTATTTCAAGCGCGAAGGGCGCCCGACCGAGAAGGAGACGCTGACCTCGCGCCTGATCGACCGGCCCATCCGGCCCCTGTTCGTCGAAGGCTTCAAGAACGAGGTGCAGGTCATCGTCACCGTGCTCTCGCACGACATGGAGAACGATCCCGACATCGTGTCGATGGTCGCCGCCTCCGCGGCGCTGACCCTCTCCGGCCTGCCCTTCCTCGGCCCCATCGGCGCGGCGCGCGTCGGTGTCATCGCCGGCGAGTTCGTGCTGAACCCGATGATCGACGAGATGCCGGAGAGCACGCTCGACCTCGTCGTCGCCGGCACTCAGGATGCGGTGATGATGGTGGAGTCGGAAGCAAAAGAGCTGCCCGAGACGCAGATGCTCGAGGCCGTCATGTTCGGCCATAAGCATTTCCAGCCCGTGATCCAGGCCATTATCAAGCTCGCTGAGACCGCGGCCCGCGAACCGTGGGACATCAAGCTCCCCGACAGGGACAAGTACAAGAAGCTGGTGAAGAGCCTTGCCGAGGCGGACTTGAAGGCGGCCTTCTCCACCGCCGAGAAGAGCAGGCGCAATGACATGGTGGACGCGGCCAAAGAGAAGGTGTTGGGCGAAATCACCATCGAGGGTGACGACCCCAGCGAGAAGGTGCTCTTGGCCGACACCTTCAAGTCGCTCCAGATGGACATCATGCGCGGCAGCGTCGTGAGGACGGGCAAGCGCATCGACGGGCGCGACTTGAAGACCGTCCGTTCCATCGTCTCGCAGGTGCACGTTCTGCCGCGCACGCACGGCTCGGCCCTTTTCACCCGCGGCGAGACGCAGGCGCTCGTGGTCGCGACGCTCGGCACCGGCGAGGACGAGCAGTTCGTCGACGCGCTGGAGGGAACACGCAAGGAGCACTTCCTCCTGCACTACAACTTCCCGCCCTACTCGGTGGGCGAGACGGGCCGCATGGGCTCGCCCGGCCGGCGCGAGATCGGCCATGGCAAGCTCGCCTGGCGCGCGGTGCATCCGCTGCTGCCGACCAAGGAGGAGTTCCCTTACACCATCCGCCTCGTCTCTGAGATCACCGAGAGCAACGGCTCGTCGTCCATGGCAACCGTGTGCGGCTCGTCGCTCGCTCTCATGGACGCCGGCGTTCCCCTGAAGGCGCCCGTGGCCGGCATCGCCATGGGTCTCATCAAGGAGGGCAACGACTTCGCCGTACTGTCCGACATCCTCGGCGACGAGGACCACCTGGGCGACATGGACTTCAAGGTGGCGGGCACCGCCAACGGCGTCACCTCGCTGCAGATGGACATCAAGATCACCGGCATCACAGAGGAGATCATGCGCGTCGCGCTCGAGCAGGCGAACCACGGCCGCATGCACATCCTGGGTGAGATGGCCAAGGCGCTTTCCGGCGCGCGCGCCGAGCTCGGCGAGCATGCGCCCCGCATCGAGACCATCAAGATCCCGACCGACAAGATCCGCGAGGTCATCGGCTCGGGCGGCTCGGTCATCCGCGAGATCGTGGCGGAATCGGGCGCCAAGATCGACATCTCGGACGACGGCACGGTCAAGATCGCGTCCGCCAACCGCGAGAGCATCGAGAAGGCGCTCGCGCGCATCCGCGGCATCACCTCCGAGCCGGAGGTCGGTCAGGTCTACAAGGGCAAGGTCGTGAAGATCATGGAGTTCGGCGCCTTCGTGAACTTCTTCGGCGCCAAGGATGGCCTCGTGCACATCTCCCAGCTCACCCAGGGCCGCCCCGAGACCGTCGGCGAGGTCGTGAAGGAGGGCCAGGAAGTCTACGTGAAGCTCCTGGGCTTCGACGATCGCGGCAAGGTGCGCCTCTCCATGAAGATCGTCGATCAGGCGACCGGCAAGGAGATCCCGCGCGCAGAGGGCGAGCCGGAGGAGCAGTTCTCGGCGGAGCGCCCGCCGCGCCGCGACCGCGAGGGCGGCGGCCGGGGCCGTGGCGGCTATGATCGCGGCGGTCGCGACCGCGGTCACGACCGGCCGCGGCGCGACCGCGACTGACAAATCGCGCCGAAGCCAGACCCTAGTACCCGGAATCATAATTCCCTGGTACGGATGACGACCACAAACGATCGCCGGCGGTGTCGTGGCGGCTTGTCGATGATGGACATCGCCGGCGCCGCCGCTCCTGGCCGGCGATCGTTTGTGGTCGTCATCCGTACCAGGAAATTATGATTCCGGGTACTAGACCCAAGGCAGCTCCGCGGAGCTGCCCTTTTTGCGTTCTCGACTCGAGCTTATCCCCCCGTTTTCGCGCTGACGTATGCTCGCTCGCCAGCAGGCGAAACAGAGGATCGCCACTCGTGGACCAAGCGCCCAATCTGGCCCTTCCTTACATCCTGGCCGCCCAGGCGCAGAAGCACATCACCCACAATGAAGCGCTCCGGGCATTGGATGCCGTTGTGCAGCTCGCGGTGATCGATCGCGACCTCGCCTCGCCGCCTGCCTCGCCGGCCAACGGCGACCGCTACATCGTCGCGGCATCCGCCACGGGGGCCTGGGCGGGGCACGACCTCGACATCGCCGCCTACCAGGATGGGGCATGGGCCTTCTACGAGCCGCGTGAAGGCTGGATTGCCTGGATTGCGGACGAGAACGCGGCCGTCGTCTACGACGGCACGGCGTGGCCGGCTTTCGGCGGCGGAGGCGGGGGCGGCGGCGTTGCCTCGCTCAATCCGGCGACGGGCGGCCTCAAACCCATGCAGGTCTTCACCGCGACCGGCACCTGGGCCAGGCCGGCCGGCATCCGCACCCTGCTGGTGTTCTGCCTGGGCGGCGGCGGCGGCGGCACGGGTGCGGCCGCGAGCTACGCCGTGGGCGGCGGCGGGGGCGGCGGCGGCGCTGCGATCGAGCTCATCGACGTGACGGGGACGGCGAGCGAGACCGTCACCATCGGCGCAGGCGGGGCCGGCGGCTCGACCGCGGGCGGGAACGGCAGCACGGGCGGCACGTCGAGCTTCGGCGCCTTCTGCTCGGCGACGGGCGGCACGGGCGGGACGGGCCAGACGGCCAGCAACTCGCAGGCCATGACCCAGGGCGGAGCCGGCGGCGCGGGATCGGGCGGGCTTCTCAACTTGACCGGCTCGCCGGGCAACTACGGCAGCCGCGAGGGCGGCACCATCGGCAAGAGCGGCAACGGCGGCGCCTCGTTGCTCGGCGGCGGCGGGCTTGGCCTCAACGGCAGCGCCAACGGCAACCCTGGCACGTCGCCGGGCTCCGGCGGCGGCGGCTGCTCGACCAACAGCGCCACGGCGCGCTCGGGCGGGGCGGGCGCGGACGGGATCGTGTGGGTGTGGGAGCTCGAGTAGGCGCAGTGGAGGCAGGCCGGCATCCACCGCTCCACTGGCGAAGCCTTCCTTAATGGTCCTCATGCATAATCCAGACTGAACAGTCATGTCTTGTTAACAGTCTGGATGTGCGTCGCATGAAAGCTCTGGTCACGGGCGGAGCCGGCTTCATCGGGTCGGCCGTCTGCCGGATGCTGGTTGGGGAGCGCGGAGCCGCAGTCGTCAATGTCGACTGTCTCACGTATGCCGCCAATCTCGCCTCGCTCGAGGCGATCGAGAACAATCCGCGCTACGCCTTCCACCAGATCAACATCTGCGACGGTCCTGCCATAGCTGGCGTGCTCCGGCGCGAGCAGCCGGACGCAATCTTGCATCTTGCCGCCGAAAGCCATGTCGACCGGTCGATCACGGGACCGGCCGAGTTCATCACCACCAACATCACCGGTACCTACACCATGCTCGAGGCGGCGCGCGCCTACTGGGAGATGCTGCCCGGCTCGCGCAAGGATGCGTTCCGCTTCATCCACATCTCGACAGACGAGGTATTCGGCAGTCTGGGCTGCACCGGCCTCTTCGACGAGGAGACTGCCTACGATCCAAGCTCGCCCTACTCGGCGTCCAAGGCCGCCTCCGATCATCTGGCCCAGGCCTGGAATCGCACCTACGGGCTGCCCGTGGTGCTGTCCAACTGCTCGAACAACTACGGCCCCTATCAGTTTCCCGAGAAGCTCATCCCGCTCATGATCACCAACGCGCTCCTCGGGCGCGAGCTGCCCGTCTACGGCACGGGCGACAACGTACGCGACTGGCTCCACGTCGAGGACCACGCCCGCGCGCTTCTCGCCGTGGCCGAGAAAGGCCGGCCCGGCGAGCGCTATACCGTCGGCGGGCGCAGCGAGAAGAGCAACCTCGCCGTCGTTTACGCCATCTCGGCGCTCCTCGACGAGAACGCACCCCGGCCCGACGGCGCGAGCCACATGAGCGCCATCCGTTTCGTCGAGGACCGGCCCGGACACGACTTCCGCTATGCCATCGACCCGTCGAAAATCGAGCGCGATCTCGGCTGGTCGGCTGGGGAGACGTTCGAGACCGGACTCGAGAAAACGGTCGCCTGGTACCTCGCCAACCGCGAGTGGTGGCTCCCGCTCCGCCTCATGCGCTATGGCGGCGAGCGTCTCGGCCTCGCTATGGTGGCGGACGCCGAGCAAAAGCGCGCCTCGCATCGCTAGCACTCCGGCGCGCCGAGTCCAATTGTGGAGCGCTTCCTTGAGCCCGATCTCCATCGCCGTGATTGGCCAGAGCGGCCAGGTCGCCCGGGCGCTCACTCGCGAGGCGGCAGCGCGCGGCGTGCGCCTCCTGGCGGCCGGACGGCCTAGCGTCGACCTCACCGATGCCGGCAGCGTCTACACGTTTCTCCTCTCCACGAAAGCAGATCTCATCGTCAATGCCGGCGCCATTACCGGCGTCGACAAGGCGGAGGTGCAGCGCGACCAGGCATTTCTCATCAACGCCGCAGGCCCTCGCGTGCTTTCCAGGCTTGCAGCCGAGACCGGCGTACCTGTGATCCACCTGTCCACCGACTACGTCTTCGACGGCGCCAATCGCACACCCTATGTCGAGAGCGACCCGATCGCGCCCATGGGCGTCTACGGCGCTTCGAAGGCGGCCGGTGAGGCGGCTGTGCGCGATGAGCAGCCCCAGCACCTGATCCTGCGCACGTCCTGGGTGTTCAGCAGCGATGGCGAGAATTTCGTCAAGACCATGCTGCGCCTAGGCGCAGCCCGCGACGAGGTTGGCGTCGTCAGCGACCAGGTGGGATGCCCGACCTATGCGGGCGACATTGCCGGGGCGATCCTCGAGCTCGCGCCGCGCCTCGTCAGCGACAAAACCGGCGCGCTGTGGGGCACGTATCATTACACCAACTGCGGCGCGACCACCTGGCATGATTTTGCCGTCGAGATCTTCGCGCTCGCCGGGCGCGAAGGGCTCAGGGTTCCGCGCCTCAAGGCCATCACCACCGCCGAGTATCCGACGCCCGCGCGCCGCCCCACCTATTCTGTGCTCGACAACACCAAGTTCGAGCGCGCCTTCGGACTCGCCCGGCGCCATTGGCGCGAGCCACTCCAAGCCTGCATCAAGACGCTCGCGCAGAAGATGCGCGAAGGGGGACTCTCATGAAAGCCATCATCCTCGCCGGGGGCAGCGGCACCCGGCTCTATCCGATGACGCTCACGGTCTCGAAGCAGATCCTGCCTGTCTACGACAAACCGCTCATCTACTATCCCTTGTCGGTCCTGATGCTGGGCGGCATCCGCGAGGTGCTCGTCATCTCGACGCCGCGCGATCTTGCCTGCTTCCATGACCTCCTTGGCGACGGCCGGCAATGGGGCATGAGCTTCTCCTATGCCGAGCAGCCGCGGCCCGAGGGCCTCGCGCAGGCCTTCGTCATCGGCGAGCGCTTCATCGGCTCCGACCACTGCGCGATGGTCCTGGGCGACAACATATTCTATGGACATGGCCTCTCCGAGCTCGTGGCCACTGCCTTCACCGAGCGCCCCGGAGCGACCGTTTTCGCCTATCAGGTGCAGGATCCCGAGCGCTATGGCGTCGTCGAGTTCGACGGGAATGGGCGCGCCGTCTCCATCGAGGAGAAGCCGAGGCATCCGCGCTCGCACTGGGCCGTGGTCGGGCTCTACGTCTACGACAACGAGGTCGTGCGCATCGCCAAGAGCCTCAAGCCATCGGCACGCGGTGAATTGGAGATCACCGCCGTCAACGCCGCTTATCTCGAGGCGGAGCGTCTCCGGGTCGAGAGGATGGGCCGCGGCTTCGCCTGGTTCGATACCGGCACACCCGATAGCCTGCTCGACGCCGCCGCCTACGTCGCAACAATAGAGAAGCGCCAGGGCTTGAAGATCGCGAGCCCCGAGGAGATCGCCTTTCGGCAGGGCTTCATCGACGCGTCTCATCTCGAGCGCCTCATCGCCGAGCGCTACGCCAACAACGACTACGGGCGTTATCTCAAGGACATCCTGCGGAACCCCTCGCCCTGACCCACTCCCCGCACGCGGGGAAAAGGGAAAGAGGAGCGCTCACACCCTCACCCCGCCCGGCCCAAAAGCCGTGCGCACGGCCGTCGAGAGACGGAGCGGCTTGCCCGATTGGGCGATGAGGACGACGGTCACCGTCGCCTCGAACACCGGCCGGCCGGCGAGCGTGACCGACTGCAGAAGTGTGACGCTCGCGCCGCCAAGCTCCTTGACCCGCGTCTCGACCTCGAGCACGTCGTCCATGCGCGCGGGCCTCAGAAAGTCACACGTCATGCGCCGCACGACGAAGGCCGCCGGCTCGCTGCTCGCTCTGCCGTCGATCAGGCGGCGCGAATCGGTGCCGAGCAGGCGCAGAAAATCCGTGCGCCCGCGCTCGCACCAGCGGATGAACGAGGCGTGATAGGCGACGCCGCCCGCATCCGTGTCCTCGAAATAGACGCGCACGGGGAGCACGTGCCGGCGGCCCGTCGCGTCGTCGATGATGCGGCCAGACAGGTCTGGCCATGAGGGAGCCGTCAAGGTCATGGAGCTTGTGCGATCGTGTGGTCGTGAGTGGCGTGGGACCGGCATTGGCTTTACGACGAAGCGCGCTCGCCGCCAAGCTCCACCACCACGATCTCGGGCGGCGAGCCGAACCGGAGCGGGAAGCCGCTGCAGCCGAGCCCACCCGAGACAATCAGATTCCGGCCGTTCTCGACGATGTGCCCGTAGACATAGCGCCGGCCGTATTTCGACGGCACAATGGGGGCGAACCCCGCGACGCGGATCTGCCCCCCGTGCGTATGGCCCGAGATGGTGAGCGCCACGCGGTCCGGCACCTCGGGGAAGATGTCCGGCTCGTGCGCCATGAGGATGACAGGCGCGCCATCGTTTACCTTAGCGAGCGTTCCGGAGAGATCGTGCACGCCGGTGTAGCCGATCCTGCCGCCTTTCACGAACGCCGGATACTCGTCGGCCGTCGGCCAATAGGCCCACTGGTCGCCGAGCCCGGCGAGCCAGAACGGCTCGCCGTCCTTCATGAGCCGCACGGCTCCGTTCTCATAAACGGGAATGCCGGCGTCCTCGAGCGCGGTGCGTGCGGGCACGATGCCGCTCCGCGTGCTTTGCAGCTCCCGGTCCTCCCACCAGTCGTGATTGCCGAGCACGGCGTGAACGCCGAGCGGCGCGCTGAGCTCTGCGAGCGCGTTGGCCCAGCCGGCCCGCGGCACGGGCGACGACATCCTGCTCATGCGCTGTCCGGCCACGTAGTCGCCGAGCAGCAGCACCGCATCGGGATTCGTGGCATTGGTCCGCGCAACGAAGCGGCGAATGCGATCGAGGCCCATCCAGGGCTCGCAGGCGTGAATGTCCGCGACGACCGCGAGCTTGAGATTGAGCCCTTTGGGCCAGCGCGGCGGCGTCAACGCGTAGCGCGTCACGTTGAGCCGCCAGGGCTCGGCAACCGCATAGCCTCCGAAGCCGGCCGTACCGGCCGACATCAGAGCGAGACCCTTCAGAAACTGCCGTCGCGAAAGCACCATGTTCTCTCGATTGGGCGCCCGGACAACGCTCCGGGCGCGGCCACCCCTCCCGCCCCATCCTTTACGCCTGCGGGCGAAAAGGCGTGTGAACAGCACCGCATGCGCCGCGGTTATGGTTAAAAAGCGGCATTCCCCGAAGACGCCCCCCATGCCGCGACTAAGTGAGCCCCCGGTCGAAACTAATCGTCCCCGTTCTCGTCGAACAGCGGCAAGTCCGGCGTGCACGATCGCGACGGGCCCGAGAGGCCCAGATGGCGGAAGGCCTTCATGGTCAGCAAACGTCCGCGCGGCGTGCGGCCGATGAACCCTTGCTGCAGGAGATAAGGCTCGACGATCTCCTCGAGCGCGTCGCGCGGCTCGGAGAGGGCGGCGGCGAGGGTCTCGATCCCGACCGGGCCGCCGTCGTAGTTGCGGGCGATGCAATTCAAGTAGCGGTGATCGAGGCTGTCGAGGCCCTCGCTGTCGACCTCGAGCGCCCGCAAGGCCGAATCGGCGATGGCCGAATCGATGACCTCCGATCCGGCGACGGCGGCGAAGTCGCGCACCCGCCTCAGGAGACGGCCGGCGATGCGCGGCGTGCCGCGCGCCCGGCGCGCGATCTCGCGCGCCCCGTCCGTCTTCAGGGGAGCGCGCAGCACGCGCGCGGCCCGCGTCACCACCTGCTCCAGCTCCTCGACCGTATAGAAATTGAGCCGCACGGGAATGCCGAAGCGATCGCGTAACGGTGTCGTCAGCAGCCCCGCGCGCGTCGTTGCACCGACGAGCGTGAACTTTGAGAGATCAATGCGCACGCTCCTTGCCGCCGGTCCCTCGCCGATGATGAGATCGAGCTGGAAGTCCTCCATCGCGGGATAGAGGATCTCCTCGACCGCCGGATTGAGACGGTGGATCTCGTCGATGAACAGCACATCGCGCTCCTCGAGATTGGTGAGGAGCGCTGCGAGGTCGCCGGCTTTCGAGATGACGGGGCCGGAGCTCGCTCGAAATCCGACGCCGAGCTCCTTGGCCATGATCTGCGCGAGCGTCGTCTTGCCGAGACCGGGCGGGCCGACGAACAGCACGTGGTCGAGCGCGTCGCCACGCTTGCGGGCAGCCTCGACGAACACCTTGAGGTTGGCCCGCGCCTGCTCCTGGCCGATGAACTCGTCGAGCGAGGCCGGCCGGATCGACGCCTCCAAAGCGTCGGTCTCGCGCTTGGCACTGCTGACGAGGCGGTCGGTCATGGTCCGTTCGTTGCAGATTCGTTCCCGAGATTCCAGATGGAATTCATGTGCGGCGCCGGCGAGGCTGTCCCGACAACCCGGCCGGATAACCAGCGGCAGATCACGGCAGAAGCGACGCAAAGCAATCCCAGCCCTGTCATCCCGGCTCTACGCGGCGCTCACTTCGCGCCGCTCCGGCCGGGATGACACATCATTCGCCAGCAGTGCCTTTCGGAACGGCTCAGGCGTAGCCGTGGCGGACCATGTGCCAGTGCCGCAAGGCGAGAGCGAGGACAATGGCTGCGCCGGCTTGATGCAGGAGCGCGAGCCAGAGCGGAACGGCCGCGATGAGGGTCGCGATGCCGATCGCGACCTGAGCGAGAACGGCGAGGAGCGCCACCGCCGCGGTGCGGCGCGCGCGTCCCGCCGTCCGCGAGCGCCACAGCGACACGGCCTGAACGAGCGCAATGAGGGCGACGGCATAGGCGACGAGCCGGTGGTTGAACTGCACCAGCGTCTCGTTCTCGAAGAGGTTGATCCAGCGGGGCTCCAGCCGCAAGAGTCCGTCCGGAACGAGAGCGTCATCCATCAGCGGCCAGGTATTGTAGGCGAGCCCCGCCTTGAGCCCCGCAACCAGCGCTCCGAGCGCAATCTGCATGAGGACGAGCCCGACGAGAACGGGTGCCATGCGGGCCTGCCCCTCCGTAAGAAGAGGCCGTGTTGCCATCTCGGACGGCTTGGCAAGACCGAAGGCCGTCCACAGCAGGAGCGCCAGAATGAGGAAGGCCACCAAGAGGTGAAGCGCGAGCCGGTACTGGCTCACGTCCACGCGGTCGACGAGGCCGGACATGACCATGTACCAGCCGATCGCGCCTTGCAGCGCGCCGAGCAGGAATATCCCGGCAAGCTTCGACCCAAGCCCCGGACGCAGCGCGCCCTGGAGCCAGAAGACCACGAGCGGGAGCCCGAAGGCGAGGCCGATCAACCGGCCCAGGAAGCGGTGCCCCCACTCCCACCAGAAAATGAGCTTGAAGCCCTCGAGCGTCATGCCCTTGTTGACGTGATGGTACTCGGGAATCTGCTGGTACTTGGAGAAGGCCTCCTGCCAGGCGGCATCGGTGAGCGGGGGAATGGCGCCCATGATCGGCTTCCATTCGGTGATCGAGAGCCCTGAATCGGTGAGCCGCGTCGCGCCGCCCACAACGACCATCAGAAAGACGAGGGCCGCCACGGCGTAGAGCCAGAGGCGCACGGCGCCGTCGCTCCCAGGGGGCGCCTCGTCAAATCCCTGCCCGTTGTCAACCGTCCGCAGCATCGCCCGATTGTCCGATCCTGTCTCTCGCCCTGGATTTGTGTGATAAGCCAGCGACATGATGCGGCGCAATCGGCGCCCCCGGGGGCCGATCAGCGCACCCGCCAAACCCGATCGAGATTCTCAATCGGGATGCTTGATCGAGATCAGTGGAGAAGGCGACGGTGAACATCCGACAACGTAAGCTCGCCGGAACGGTGGCGCTGCTCGCCTTTCTCAGCCTCTATGCCCTGCTCGCCATGCTGACCGCGGTCGTGCTGCAGGTGCGCGCGAGCCCCGTCGTCGAGGTGCTCTACTACGCCATCGCGGGGCTCCTCTGGGTGCTGCCCGCCGGCCTCATCGTCACCTGGATGCAGAAAGGCGGCCGCAGAAAACGGGGACACGATATTTGACAGTTCGTGCAGCGCAGACGCCTTTCGATTTCGTGTCCCCGTTTTCGCCGCTACTGGTACGCGCGCTCGAGGTTCTTTGCCTTATCGAGGTTCTTGGCCGCGCTCCTGTTCTTCATGGCGCCGATCCTTGCCGAGTTGAGGTCGGTGTCGGTGAAGTCGGCTCCGGTCACGTCGGCTTCGGCGAAGCTCGCTCCGGCCGCCTCGCTGCCGTTCAAGCGCGCGTTCGTCAGGTCGGCGCCGGTGAAGGCGGCGTACTCGAGCAGAGCGCGGGCGAGATTGGCCCCGCGCAGCTTCGCGCCATCGAGGTCCGCGCTCTTCAACGACACGCGGATGAGCCCCATCGACTGGTTCGCCTCATCGGCCGCGAGGTTGGCGCCTTCGAGGTTGGCACCCCTCATGCTCGTCTTCGAGTAATCGCCGATGAGGCGCGCCCGCGAGAGGTCCGCTGCGTCGAACCGGGCGCCGACGAACTGGGAGGCGAACAGATTGGCGCTCCTCAAGTTGGCGCCCGTGAGATCGGCCTTGAGGCCCCAGGCCTGATCGAACACTACGCCCTGCAGATTGGCGCCCGCCAGATTGGTGCCGTTCAAGCGCGCGAGCTTGAACGTGACCCGGCGCAAATCCATCTTCGAGAGGTCGAGGCCATTCAACGACTTATCGGTGAGGTCGAGCGTCTCGCCGTCCTTCAGCTTGGCGAGCGCGGCCTCGATATCGGCGCGCGACATCTCGGCCTTGGTGTAGGTGTCGGACGACAGGTCCACCATATCGAGCATGTCCTGAGCGCGCGTTCCCTCGTGGAGCACCAGAGCGAAGAACGCAACAAGCGCGGTGAGAGCGGCTGAGGGGAGCCGAAGTGGTCTTAAGGTCATGGGTCTCTTCCCTTCGTATCCGGCCGGAGCAGGCCATGCGCCATCCCAAGCCGACAACGATTTGTTTTACTTATGTTTTACTTCAGCTCCCGTCTGCCGGGGCCTTCGCCCGCCCCGATCCTTGGCAACGAGAGTGAGCGACATGAACGCTTAGCCGCGCTATCTCCTGTGGTCTGTGACCCCGGTCACGCCGGAAGACGTCCTGACGCTAACGTGTGCCGTTCTCCCGCGTCGTTCAAGTCCGGACGCCCTGACACCTGCGAAGACCGATGCCTCAGTCCGCGCTTTCCGATCTCTGGCTCAACCGCTTCCCGCCGCTCCGTGAGCTTTCCGCCGAGCATATCGGCCTCGCGCGCCAGCACCTGCTTTTTCCGGAGCTCGCCAGCGGTGCGGTCGCCTATCACCAGGGGGCCCCCTGCCCGAGCTACGTGATGTGCCTCGAGGGCGGCACGCGTACCTTCAAGACGTCGCCAACCGGACGCGAGCTTCTGATCTACCGGGTCGGACCCGGCTCGACGTGCGTGTTCACGACCCAGTGCCTCCTGGCCGGGGGCACGTTTCCGGCTGAAAGCGTGGCCGAGGCGCCGACCCGGCTCGCCGCGCTCCCCGCGGCGGCCTTTCATGCGCTCATGGCCGACAGTCCCGCCTTCCGGCGCTTCGTGCTCGACGATTACGCCAACCTCTTGAACAGCATGATCTCGCTCGTCGACGAGGTGGCCTTCAAGAGCCTCGATGAGCGCCTCGCCGGACGTCTCCTGGCCGAGGCCGACGCGGGCGGCGTCATCGCCACCACCCACCAAAAGCTCGCCGACGATCTCGGCAGCGTGCGCGAGGTCATCAGCCGCTACCTCGGCGAATGGGAGCGCCAGGGCTGGATCGAGACGGCGCGCGGCAGCATCCGGATCGTCGACCGCGCGGCTTTGGCGGGCTACCGCGGAGCGGGGTGAGCGGCCGGCGCAGATGGTAACCAACACCGTTCAAAGAACGTCTTGGCGTGCCCAATGCGATCCGTTAGCTTGTCCCGGCAAGCCCAACGAAAGAATGCGCAAATTTCCATTTCAGAGTTGCGTGGTGGATTATGGCTCGCCGTCCAGCATCAAGAAGCCGCCCCGACATTGTTCCGACCACCGATGCCGAGCTGTCCGAGGCGCTGCTCAAATACTCTGAGGAGCAAGCCCTGCTGGATGCGCCTGCCGAACGCGTAAAGCGGCGGCACGAGGCGGCCGGCAACGAGAGATATGCCGCACGAACAGATTTCATCGAGCCGAAATCGTGCGATCCCTTCGGCTACGAGCGCATCATCGGCGAGAGCGACCTCTCGTCAATCAATTATCTCGATCGCGGGCGACGCGCAGCCGCCGCCGTGTGCCGCATCCGCGTTCCGGGCGGCGGCGGCGGCGAGTGGTACGGGACCGGATTCCTTGCCGGCCCGCGCCTTCTCGTCACCAATCATCATGTGCTCGGGAACAGGAGCGAGGCCGGACAGGCTGTCGTCGAGTTCGGCTACGAGCACGATATTGACGGCGTGCTGCAAGCTGCCACCGAGTTCAAGCTCGTGCCTCACGAGATCTTTTTCACCGATCCCGATCTCGATGTGACGTTCGTTTCCGTGGCCCCCTATTCGGATAACAACATCCCCACGGATCGCTATGGATGGCTCGCGCTACTGCCGCTCACGGGCAAGGCCATCGACCGGGAGTGGGTGACGATCATTCAGCACCCCAATGGCGGGCCCAAGCAGATTTCCATGCGCTCGAGCCGCATCGTCGAGCTCGACCCGAAGGACGTGCCGAAGAACATCAACCTCGAGCACTTCATCCACTATCTCACCGACACGGAGCCGGGCTCCTCGGGTTCGCCCGTCGTCAACGACCAGTGGCAAGTCGTTGCCCTCCACCACAAGGCGGTGCCAGCGCCGAAATCCAAGACCGACAAGGAGAGCGAGCCCCTTTGGATCGCCAACGAGGGCGTGCGCATCAGCGCCATCTACAAGATGCTCGAGCGCAATCGCCTGGAGGACAAGCATGCCCGGCGCACGCTCGAGCGCCTCGAGAACGGGCTCGGCCTGCCACCTCCCTCTCGTATCGCCCGCAGCGCGCGCGAGGACATTTACGAACACGATGCCGAGGCCTTCAAGGCGACCCGCTGGAAGAAATCCGCCAGGATCGGATACGACCCTCGCTTCCTGTCAGTGCGCGTCGATCTCGGCCCGATTTATACGAAGCTTCAGAAACGGCAGAAAACCGCACCTCTTCTCGACGGAAGCGGCGACGAGCTCAGGTACAACAGGTTCTCGGTGATCGTTCACCGCGAGCGGAAGTTTGCTCTCCTGACGGCTGTCAACATTCACGGAGACAAATTACTGCCTTCCGGGGCTCGCAAGGATGCCTGGAGGCGCGACCCCCGTATGGATGCCGTCTACCAGCCCGCGAACAATTTCTATGCGACGTCCCAGGGACACGACAAAGTCCAGTTCAGCCGAGGTCATCTCGTGCGCCGCCTCGATCCCTGCTGGGGCGAAGATGAACGCGAGGCCAAGCTCGGCGAGGAGGACACGTTCCACTTTGCCAACGCCGCTCCACAGGTGCAGAAATTCAATGATCTGGACTGGGGCAATCTCGAGGACTACGTCCTCGACCGCGCGCAGACGACCGAAAAGAGGATGACGGTCTTCACGGGGCCCATCTTCCGCAAAGACGATCCCTACTACGGCCGTGACCGGAAAGGCGGCCCCTGGCAGATCCCGATCTCCTACTGGAAGATCGCCGTGCTCGAGAAGCGGCGCGGAAAAAGCGGCGACAACGAGATTGCGGCCGCGGCCTTCATCATCGGCCAGACGCAATATGTGGCGGCCCTCTATGAATCGAAGGTATTCGCCGGCCTGCGCCCCTACCGGCTGGAGGACCTCCGCAGCAGCGGCATTCAGACAACCATCGCCACGATCGAGCAGGAGACCGATCTCGACTTCTCGAGCCTCCGCAAATTCGACTCGCACGGCAGCCTCGAGGCGACCCGGCAAACGCGCTGGATCAAGCGGCTCGACGACATCCTGATCTGACAATCGCCTTGAGGGGCGGGGAGCCGCGCCCCGATCGCGGCAGCTCGGCGCCGGTTCCAATCGAAGCCGTCACCGGCATGACCTGGCGAGCGTACCGCGAGCACGCCCTCCTCCCCCGAGGATTTCGGGGAAATGTTCTCTTTATGTTCTTGCTTCCTTGAGGCGTCTGTCCTATCCTGCGCTCGTGAACCGCTTTGCTGTCAGCGCCGGCAAGGCGATGGCCCCGGATCAGAGGGGACGCAGAACAGGACGCAGCGAGGAGACAACGAGGAGGACGCGATGGCTGAGCCCCTGGTGTGGGAACGGTTCGAATGGCGCAGCGGCGCAGACCGCTACCGCTTCGAGATCGCCGAGGGCGGCCTGTTCGCGACCCTCTCGGCCTTCATGGGAGCGGACGGCATGCCCGATACCGCGACGAGACAGTTGACGCTGCCACTCGTTGCCTGGGAGGGGCTCATCGAAAGCCTCAAGACCAACCGGACGAGCCGCTCGCGCCCCATGAGCACGGGGATGCCCCAACGCTCCGGCGCCCGCTGGTCGGACAGCGAAATCGACCAATTGCAGCGGGGGTTTGCGGCCGGCCGCAAGGTCCCCGATCTCGCCCGCGACCACGCCCGCACCAGCGCGGCCATAGAGCTGCAGCTCGAGAAGATGGGCCTCTGGATGCGTGACCACGGCCAGCGGGGCTGAGAGCAGCTCCGCCGGCCGGCTGGATCGGCCGGCGGACGGGTCATTGAGAAAAGTGCCATATCAACCGGCTTGGCGAACCGGCCACACCGGCACGAATTTCGTGCCGGGCATCGTCGTAAACCAATCGTTCGCCGGTGTCGGCGTATGAGACGAACGCTATAGTGCCCCGCGAGGTGGCCCCGGCCGCTCCATTGAGCTTTCGGGGATTGCGCGAGCGGCCTTGCCCAGTTCAGGAGATTTCGTCCCGTGCGACCGATCGAATTCCGCTCTCCGCTCCGGCCCCACTCGCGCTCGTTCGGCCGCCGCTTCGTTGCGTCCCTTGCCATTCTAGCCGCGCTCGCCGCCGGAGCAGTCACGTCCGCCGCAGCAGGCTCGCTCGCCCCGCTCGAAGGCAGCTGGGGTGGTGCCGGCACCGCCACCTTCGAGGGCGGCAGCCGCGAGAAGCTCCGCTGCAACGGCTATTACCGGTCGAACGGCCCCGATCTCGGCATGGTCATCCGCTGCGCGAGCCCCGGTGGAGCCAAGATCGAGCTGCGCGGCAACTTGAAGGAGAGCGGCGGCAGAGTCTCCGGCACCTGGGAGGAGCGGACCTATAATGCCACCGGGAACGTGTCCGGCTCAGCCAGTGCAGGCAGCCTCAGAGTGAGCATTTCAGGCGCCATCACGGGCTCCATGTCGGTCTCGTTCACGCAGTCCTCCCAGTCGGTCTCGATCTCGACCATCGGCACGGCGCTGCGCACCGTGAACATCAGCTTCAGCCGTCGCTGATCCGGCTCAAGCCGCTGCAACCCCCTCCTGAATTCTCCCTTCGGCGCCCGGACGGCTCTCCGTCGGCCGGGTGTGGCCAGACCGCGGGGTCCCGACGCCCCTCTCGCCCCGCGCAGCAAATGCTCTATGATGCCCCGCCCGGCCCCCGCCTCAGGCGGAGCGGATCGACAAGCCGCAGGCCGAGCGTGCGGAATAGTGCAAGGAGTTTTCCATGCCGCGAATTGCGTCCCTCGTGAATGGCGCTCTTCTATTAGCCTTCGGCGCGGCGCTCGCCTCCCCTGTCTATGCCGCCGGGCCGTTTGCCACGCTCGACGGCGCGTGGCGCGGAGGCGGTAGCGTGACGCTTCTCGGCGGCCAGACCGAGAGGCTCGCCTGCAAGGCCTATTACAACACCAAGGACGGCGGGGCGGGGCTCGGCCTCGCCATCTCCTGCGCCAGCCCCTCGAACAAATTCGAGCTCAGGGCCAACCTGAAATCGAACGGCTCCAACGTCACCGGGAGCTGGGAGGAACGCGCTTTCAACTCGACCGGAGACGTGACCGGCAAGGCGAGCGACAGCGCGATCAATCTGTCAATCAGCGGCACGCTGCAGGCCACCATGTCGATCCGGTTCGCGAGCGGCAGCCAATCGGTCTCCATCTCTACGGACGGCACCGGCTTCAAATCGGTCAATCTCACCCTGTCGCGGATCTGATCAACTCTTGCCCGGCACGGCGGAGCGGCCCGAGGCCAGGAGCACGCGCTCCCAAACAACGTCCGGCATGCCGTGCTGCCAGACGTTGGCCGAGGCCCTCAGGTTCCGGGGTCAGACCCTGCGGGTCTGACCCCATGCTCGGCCATCAGCCTCTGGTACCCTCTCATCGCGTTGACGCGCAGTCCGTCGTCCAGAAAATCCCGATAGGCCAATGGCGATGCTTGTGGTGCCAGAATTTCTAGAATGGTGTGCGTCTTTATCCATACCGGCGGCTTAGTTGACCCCACGTATGCGGCCGCGCTGGACCAGGGCCATTGCTCGGCGCGCCCGACCAATCCTGCAACAACTGGATTGAGATGAATGTACCGGCTGGCCTGCAACAATTGTGCGTCATCCTTGATCGGGACAGAGGCAAATCTGCCTCGAAAGAGCGGGCCATCGCGATGCTTGTCCTAGTTGAGCGACTGTGTGTACCGGCCTGAAACCCACTGCATGGCATCAGACAGCCGGCCGTCAAGGCTGTGCACCAGAAGATGATAGTGATTGCCGAGAGGGCAGTAGCCGTGAATTTCGATGCCGTACCTCTCTGCAGCCGCGATTACACAACCAACGAACCGTTCTTTCTCACGTTCGTTCTCGAAGATTTGGCGCCGACCTGCACCGCGGTTCATGACGTGATGCCACGCACCCTCATAGTCGATCCGGTGTGGCCGCGGCATATTACTTCCGTTTGATTTCGGAGCGTGGGGTCAGGAGCGTGGGGTCAGACCCACAGAGTCTGACCCCGGCTAGAGTCCGGCTACATCCCGAGCTTCTTCTTCAAGAGCTCGTTGACGGCCGCGGGATTGGCCTTGCCGCCCGAGGCCTTCAAAACCTGGCCCGTGAACCAGCCCAGCATGTTGGGCTTGGCCTTGGCCTGCTCGACCTTGTCGGGGTTGGTCGCGATGATCTCGTCGACGGCGCGCTCGATGGCGCCCATGTCGGTCACCTGCTTCATGCCGCGCTTCTCGACGATGTCGGCCGGATCGCCGCCCTCGGTCCAAAGAATTTCGAACAAGTCCTTGGCAATCTTGCCCGAGATGGTGCCGCCGCTGATGAGCCCGACGAGGCCGCCGAGCTGCTTCGCCGAGACCGGCGAGGAGGCGATGTCCTTGCCTTCCTTGTTGAGCCGCCCGAACAGCTCGTTGATGACCCAGTTGGCGGCGAGCTTGCCGTCACGCCCTTTCGCGACGGCTTCGAAGAAGTCCGCGTTCTCGCGTTCCGCAGCCAGCACGGCCGCGTCATAGGCGGAGAGCCCATAGTCCCTCATGAAGCGCGCGCGCTTCTCGTCCGGCAGCTCGGGGAGATGCTTGCCGAGCTCGTCGACGTACTTCTGCGTGAACTCGAGCGGCAGGAGATCGGGATCGGGAAAATAACGGTAGTCGTGCGCCTCCTCCTTGCTGCGCATGCTCCGCGTCTCGCCCTTCACCGGATCGAACAGGCGCGTCTCCTGATCGATCGTCCCGCCGTCCTCGATGACATTGATCTGGCGGCGCGCCTCCGCCTCGATGGCCTGGCCGATGAAGCGGATCGAGTTGACGTTCTTGATCTCGCAGCGCGTGCCGAGCTTGTCGCCTGGCCTCCTCACCGACACGTTGACGTCGGCGCGCAGGTTCCCCTTCTCCATGTCGCCGTCGCAGGTGCCGAGGTAGCGCAGGATGGTGCGCAACTTCGAAACGTAGGTCTGCGCCTCCTTCGCAGAGCGCAAGTCGGGCTTGGACACGATCTCCATGAGCGCCACACCCGACCGGTTGAGGTCGACATAGCTGTACTCCGGATGCTGGTCGTGAATGGACTTGCCGGCATCCTGCTCAAGGTGGAGACGCTCGATGCCGACGCGCTTCGTCCCACCGTCGGCGTCGATCTCGACCTCGCCCTCGCCCACGACCGGCTGCTTGTACTGACTGATCTGATAGCCCTGCGGCAGGTCGGGGTAGAAGTAGTTCTTGCGGTCGAACACGCTCTTCAAGTTGACCCTGGCCTTGAGCCCGAGCCCGGTGCGGACGGCCTGGGCGACGCACTCCGCGTTGATCACGGGCAGCATGCCGGGCATGGCCGCATCAACGAGCGACACGTGGGAATTGGGCTCGGCGCCGAAGGCCGTGGACGAGCCGGAGAACAGCTTCGACTTCGAAGCGACCTGCGCGTGCACCTCCATGCCGATGACGACCTCCCAATCGCCGGTGGCGCCGCGCATGAGGTTCTTTGCTTTGCTCGTCTGTGCCTTGGCCGCTGCGGTCATGAAAGTCTCCCTGTTCCGGCCCTGGTTATCGCAGGAGCGAACGCGGTGCAATCGGGGGCTCGACAGATCGAGCCCGGACCGCCATCCGCTTCAGGACGGGAGCGGCCCGGCAACCAAGCTGAGCCCGGTTAATCGATGGTAACTCATTCGGAGCCTAGCTTTGGCGATCTTTAACTGGCTTAGGCTACTGATCGAAGCGGGAGAGCGCCGTAATGGGATGAAGGCCTGCGGCGCAGCACGAAATCCGGGCATGTGATGACGGTTACAGCGTCGCTTAAGACTGCGGCTCAAGCTCCGCGCTACAGCATAGCCAACACCTACGGCGATTCGCGGGCAGCCTCGTTCCGCTACCGCATGCGCCGCTTCGAGCACTTGAAGCCCTTGATCGAGCGCATCATCGCCGAGAAGGGCCGCTGCCGCATCGCCGACATCGGCGGCACCGAATACTATTGGGCTATCTTCGGAAGCTTCGTCGAGGATCATCCCATCGAGATAGACCTCATCAATCTCAATCCGCAAAAGGTGACGAAGGCGGCCTTCCGCTCCATCGCGGGAGATGCCACGAGCCTCACCGACATGGCCGACGATGCTTATGACCTCGTGCATTCCAACTCGGTGATCGAGCACGTCGGCAACTGGGACAAAATGAGGGCGTTCGCCGCCAATGTCCGGCGCCTGGCGCCCGTCTATTTCGTGCAGACGCCCAACTTCTGGTTCCCTTACGAACCCCATTTCCGGGCTCCGTTCTTTCACTGGCTTCCAGAGCCCGTGCGCTGCACCCTGCTCATGAAGCTCAACCTTGGCTTCGGGGGACAACGCGTCACCATCCACTCGGCGATGCGCGGGCTTCAATCGGTGAACATCATCGGCAAGAGCCAGCTTCAGGCCCTTTTTCCGGACGCGTGCATCATTCACGAGCGCGCATTCGGATTGACCAAGTCGTTCATGGCCGTGCGCAACGAGCGCTGAGCGAGCCTCTACGCGCCGTCAGGTCCGCCGCCGGCGCGCGAGCCGGTAGACGAGCGCCGACAGCAAGAAGGCATAGAGAAACTGGATCACGACGAGGCCCGCTTCCCCGCCGAGCGCGTGCACCTTGAACACGCCGACCTGACACAAAAGCCAATAGAGCAGGAAGCCGGCTACAGAGGCTGCAAAAGCTGCAATCGGAAGCTTCTGCCACTGGTCGGCACCGCGCCCCATGACCACCGCGATCGCGATCACCACCGGATTGAGGGCAGCTAGCAAGACCAGCGTCAACGGATCGAAGGCATTGATGTCGATCATCGCTCCTCGCCGCTATTGCCTTCCGCCTGACGCCTCAGCTTCTCCTCCTCGTATTGCACGAACCAGCCGATCATGTTGCGCCACTGGGCGCCGACCATCTCCACCATCTCTGGCGGCATGCCCCGCTCGGCCGCGCGGGCTTTCACCTTGTCGATGACCTGCTGAATTCTCCACGGCACATAGGCCTCGCTCGGATCCTTCTTGAGCTGCCAGGCGCGCTCGACATATCCGAACCGCTCGGCGATGAGGTCGACGAGCGTCCCGTCGATCCGATCGATCTCGCTGCGGACTTGGCTCATGTCCTTGCATTCAGAGGGTCGTTTGGAGTCCATGGTGCCCGATGACCTCGTTTGCCTCCGGGGCTCATAGCCTGCCGGGGTCCATTTGCCCAGCCCCTCGCGAGCCGCGAGGCCAGCCTTCGGCCCGTTTCCGGACGGGCTGCGGACCGAGGTGTCCCGTAGAGCGTCTCGCAGAAAATGAGTGCGAGCAGGCGAGTACGCAGCCTAAATCCGAGGCACCAGCCCGGTCAGCTTCCAATCGTTGCCGGTGAAGCTCATCTCGGCAGTCAGATCCGGCTCCGCGGCAACCGGATCCTTGGCCACGCCGAGCGCGATGGCCAGCGGTCCGTTGAGCCCAAAGCGCTTCACGTTGGCGAGCCCGTACTTGGGACCCTCCCCCGATTTTGCCGGCTCCTCTGCCGCCTTGGACTCGTCCTTCTTGCCGATGAGCCCGCCGAGGACCTTCTCCGGGTCGATCCCGAGTTGCTCTGCTGCCTTGCCGAGATTGCCGAGAAGACCGCCACCACCGCCGCCCGACGCCCCACCGGCTCCTTCCATCTCGCTGTTGCCGAGCACGGCCCCGAGATCACCCCCCGCGCTGCCCGCGCTCACTTTCTCGGCAATGATGCGATCGATGCCGTCCTTGATGCGGCCCCGCTCCGCATAGATGCGGATCAAAGTCTCGGGCTCGACCAGCTTGGCGAGCGCGGCATCGACGATTTTGGGCATGAGCCGGGCTTTCATCTTGTCGATCAGCGCTCCACCTCCCTGCCCGGCCTTCTCAAGCACCTTGGTCAAGGCCGCCTCCACCTTCGCCGTTACGGCAGGGCGCATGGATTCGCGCACGCTCGGGAAATCGACTTTCGACGAAAGCAGAGCTGCGTCCTTGCTCTCGAGCGCAGTCTTGATGGTGTAGCCCGAGTATGCGGGCCAGGCGCCATAGAAGACGAGCAGAGCGAGGATGAGCAGCGAGAGGAGCCGTCTCATGTCTTGTCTCCGTCATTGCAAATAGAGCCGGGGCCGCGCTGGCGCAAACCTGCACGGCCCTCTGTCACTATCGCATTTCTGAAATTTGGGCGAAGAGAAAACGGCGCGCAATCCTGCGCCGGGAGCATAGGACTTTCACTTCGGCGTGCAGCCGCCGAGGGCCTGAGTGCGGAGCTGAAGCTGCTCCTTCCACTTGTCGGGCCCGACCGACTGGCACCAGGACACATGGGCCTTGAGATCGGCGCTCCATTCAGGCCCCTTGAACCCGCATTTTCCGGTCTCGTTCTCTTTCTGCTGCTTCAAGGCCAGCCGGCCGTACTCGTCGCAGTTGGCCTGGGCCAGCGCGCCCCCACTCGAGAGCGCAGCACCCGTCAGTGCGGCAGCGGCAATGACGACGGACAAGCGAAACATGCAGGCTCTTCCTTCCTGTGGTCATGAGCGCCCCGCCCAGTGCGGGGCCTATGAGCCTCCCTGACCCTCCGTTCCCGACGGGTCATGGAAGCCATCAGCTTGAGGCCGAATTTAAGGACGGCGACATGAACCCGATCTGAATGTTGCGCGAGGCTGGCGTTCACTGCAACTCTGCTTCAACAACTTATGGTTTTCCCACGAGAATTACGCTCCGGCAGTGACGGGCGCGCCCAGAATCTGGCATTGGTCCCTGGCCAATTCGTAGCCCTCCGAGGGGAAAAGACCCGCCAATGCCCGCCGCGAAAAGCGCCCACCCTCCCCCTCGCCCGTCCCTCGCCGAAGCCCGCCACGTCCTCGAGGAGGTGTTCGGCTACAAGAGTTTCCGCCTTCATCAGGAATCGATCATTGCGGCGCTCCTCGAGGGACGCGACGTCCTTGCCTTGATGCCGACCGGCGGCGGCAAATCGCTCTGCTATCAAATCCCGGCCCTCATCAGGCCGGGAACCGGCGTCGTCGTCTCCCCGCTCGTCGCTCTGATGCAGGATCAAGTCGACGCGTTGACCGCCGCCGGTGTCAACGCGGCCTTCCTGAACTCCACGCTCGGCTTCGCCGAGCAGCAGGCCGTCGAGCGCCGTTATCTCGCCCGCGATCTCGACCTCATCTATGTGGCCCCCGAGCGGCTCCTGCAGGAAAGAACGCTCGATCTCCTCTCGCAAGGCGAGATCGCTCTCTTCGCCATCGACGAGGCGCACTGCGTCTCACAGTGGGGCCACGACTTCCGGCCCGAATATCGCCAGCTCCGGATTCTGGCCAGCCGCTTTCCGAGCGTGCCGAGGATCGCTCTCACGGCGACCGCCGACGAGCGGACGCGCGAGGAGATCGTCACCGAGCTCAAGCTCGAAAGCGCTCTACGCTTCGTCGCGAGCTTCGACCGCCCCAACATCCGCTACACCATTGCCGAGATGGGCTCGATGAGCGCGCGCGAGAGGCTCTGGAGCTTTCTCGAGAGAGAGCATGCAGAGGACGCCGGCATCGTCTACTGCCTGTCCCGCAAATCGGTCGACGAGACGGCGGCCTGGCTGACAGCGAAAGGACGCAAGGCGCTGGCCTATCACGCCGGCCTCGAGCCCCATTTGCGCCGCTTCGCCCAGGACGCCTTCATCAATCAGGACGGCGTGATCGTGGTCGCCACCATCGCTTTCGGTATGGGCATCGACAAGCCTGACGTCCGCTTCGTCGCCCATCTCAATCTGCCGAAGTCGATCGAGGCCTATTACCAGGAGACGGGCCGCGCCGGTCGCGACGGGGAGCCGGCCAATGCCTGGATGGCTTACGGCATCAGTGACGTGATGCAGCTGCGCCAGTGGATTGCGCAATCCGACGGCTCGGACGCCTTCAAGCAGGTGCAGCGCCAGAAGCTCGACGCGCTCGTCGGGCTCGCGGAGATGGTGGGGTGCCGGCGCCAGGCCTTGCTGGCCTACTTCGGCGAGGTGCTGCCCAAGCCCTGCGGCAACTGCGATAACTGCCTCAATCCGCCGGAGACGACGGACGGCACCGTGCTCGCACAAAAGGCGCTGTCTGCGGTCTACCGCACGGGCCAGCGCTTCGGCGTCGCCTATGTGGTCGACGTCCTGCTCGGAAAGGCCGACGAGCGGGCGGTGCGCAATCGCCATGACACGCTTTCGGTGTTCGGCATAGGGAAGGACACTGAAGCCAGCCAGTGGCGAACGCTCTTCCGCCAGCTTGCGGCACAAGGATACCTCGCCGGCGACGAGGACGGTCACGGTACGTTGGCGCTGACGGAGAAGGCGCGACCCCTTTTGCGCGGCGAGGAGCCGTTCCTTCTGCGCACGGCGCCGAGGCCCGCGCGCAAGAGCAAGACTCGCCGTGACGGCAAGAGCGGCGTCCAGTTCACCGCCCGAGACATGTCGGCCCAAGACCTGTCGGCCCAAGACAAGGCGCTATTCCTTGCGCTCAAGACGCTGCGTGCGGAGCTGGCCAGGGACGCCAAGTTGCCGCCCTACGTGGTTGCTCATGACAGAACGCTCCTCGAGCTCGCCGGGAAGCGGCCGGCCACTGAGGACGCGTTGCACGAGATCACAGGCCTCGGTGCCTCGAAGATCAAGCGCTATGGCGCGGCATTCCTCGCCGCCATCGCTGCTTTCAGGCCTCATCCCGCCTTCGACAATCGCCTGTCCTCGACCGTCAACGAGACGCTCGCGCTTCACCTCGAGGGCAAGGATGCAGAGGCGATCGCCTCGCTGCGCGGCCTCTCGCTCGACACCGTCTATGGCCACCTCGCAGAGGCCATCGAGGCGGGCTTGATCGAGGCGCGAGCCGCGCTCGCTCTCGACGACGCCGATGTCGATGAGATTCTCGGAGCCTTCGAGCGTACCGGGACATTGGAGAGCGGCAAGCTCGGTCCGGCGCACGCCGCGCTCGGCGGGCGCTACGACTTCGGCATCCTGCGCTGCCTCCTGGCCGAGCTGGCCTGAGCTCCTGGAGCTCGACCCGATCCCGCTCCGCCGCCCGTCGATTGGCACTGATAGCACAGTGCCCGCTCGAGCCTTGCCATGTCGGCTGGAAGCGCGCTTTCGAAAGCGAGGCGGCCGCCCGTCACGGGATGCTCGAAGCCGAGCCCGGCCGCATGAAGCGCCTGCCGGCCGAGCGCACTGATCGCGGCCTGAGCTTCCTCTCCGAGCCTCCGGGCCCGGGACTTGAACCCCGCCCCGTACACCGCGTCTCCGATGACGGGATGCCCGATATGCGCCAGGTGAACGCGGATCTGATGCGTCCGCCCCGTCTCGAGCCTGAGACGCACGAGAGACGCGAGCGGCGCGCGCTCTCTGGGTCCGAACGTCTCGATCACCTCGTAGCGGGTGACGGCGTGCCGGCCCGTCTCGCCGGAGGCCACGGCGATCTTCTTGCGATCGGTGCGGCTGCGCCCGAGCCGCGCCTCGATCCGCCCCGTACGCCGCGCGGGGGCTCCCCACACAAACGCCAGATAGGTGCGCGACAGCCGCCCGTCGGCGCCATGCGAGGCGAACTGCGCCGCCAGCCCCTGATGAGCCGCATCCGACTTCGCCACCACGATGAGCCCGGACGTGTCCTTGTCGAGCCGGTGCACGATGCCCGGGCGCTTGACGCCGCCGATGCCCGAAAGCGAGACGCCGCAGTGCGCGAGGAGCGCATTGACCAGCGTGCCGCCGGCGTGGCCCGCTGCCGGATGCACGACCTGCCCCGCCGGCTTGTCGATAACGATCAGATGCTCGTCCTCGTAGACCACGGCGAGCGGCATCTCCTCCGCCGCAGGCTCTGCCGGCACGGGCGCTGGCAGGTCGACGCGGAACGCGTCCCCCGCTCTCACCTTATGCGCGGCCTCGATAGCCGTGCCGGTCGGGCTCGTGACGAAGCCTTGGCGGATCAGCTCTTGAAGCCGGGCACGGGACAATTCCGGAATCCTGCCAGCGAGAAATCGGTCGAGCCGGGTGCCGGTCTCGGTGACCTCGACCACATGCACCTTGGGCTCGCTGGGGCGACCTCTCTCCCATCCGTCTTGCCGCTCTCCCGTCATGCTGCGCCATCCAACCGAGGGTTGCCCCTCTCACCATATACGGACCGCCGCCCGGCCGCGCCACGTGACGGGCACACGTGACGGGCGCCGTCATGAACCGCACGCAGCGACCGTCTGCGGCGAGATGGCGGTCTCGCCTCAGGATCGCGATGCATTTGTGGCTTGATCCCCCCCGTGCGCTCTCCTATACGTGGCGGACTTCGGCGCGGCCCCGTTCGTCTAGTGGCCTAGGACACCAGCCTCTCACGTTGGTAACAGGGGTTCGAGTCCCCTACGGGGCGCCAATCGCATTTTCATGTTCTATATCAAAATGTTGTGTGCGCTCCGCCGCCAAATCTTGATCCGTGATGCACGGTCCCGCGCAGGTTCTCGAGCTTGATACGTCTGAACGCCTCATGACAGAAGGCCCGCTCTGCATTCAACATCTTGTGCGGCGCGGTAGACAGGTCGTCGTTGAGACGCGCCTCATTCGATCACGTAGCCCGCACCGCGCACGGTTCGGATCGGGTCGGCCTCGTTGCCGCGCACCAGCACCTTGCGCAATCGTCCGATGTGGACGTCGATGGTGCGCTCGTCGATCTCGACCGCGTTTCCCCATACGCGATCGAGGAGCTGGCTGCGCGAGAGCACCCGGCCGGCACTCTCGAGCATGACCTCGAGCAGTCTGTACTCGGTGGGTCCGAGCGAGACCTCACGCCCGCTTCGGGTGACGCGGTGCGCCGCCCGGTCGAGCGTGATATCGCCGGCCGTAAGCGTCTCGCTCACCCGCTCGGGAGCGGCGCGGCGCAGGAGCGCATGGGCTCTGGCCAGGAGCTCGGGCACCGAGAACGGCTTCACCATGTAGTCGTCGGCGCCGGTGGCGAGGCCGCGAATGCGGTCGGCCTCCTCTCCCCGGGCAGTGAGCATCAGAATCGGCAGCTTCGGGTACTTGCCCGCGCGGCGCAGCCGCCCGCACAGCTCGATCCCCGACATCTCCGGAAGCATCCAGTCGAGCACCACGAGGTCGACATGGCTCTCGGCGAGCTGCAGCTCGCCCTCCTCCGCCGACGTCGCCGAGGCTATCTCGTAGCCGGCCACCTTGAAATTGTATTCGAGGAGTGTCAGGAGCGCGGGATCGTCTTCGATGATCAGGATGCGGGGGGCCATTGGTCACTGAGGCGGTCTGGAGATGAAAATGGTGCTCGTGTCGTCGCTCTTGGGACGGTCGTCGGCAATGGTGCTGCCGGTCACGAGAAAATAGACGTTCTCGGCGATGTTCGTCGTATGGTCGCCTATGCGCTCGATGTTCTTGGCGCCGAACAAGAGGTGTGTGCAGAGGCCGATATTGCGCGGGTCCTCCATCATGTAGGTCAGGAGCTCGCGAAAGACGGAGTTGTAGAGTGCGTCGAGGCTGGCATCGCTGCGCCAGACGAGAAGCGCCTTCTCTGCGCTCAGCGCGCTCAAGGCATCGAGCACGTCCTTGAGCTGGCGCTGAGCCAGCTCCGTCATATGCCGAAGCCCGCTCATCAGCGGCTCGGGCGTGCTCTCGCGCGAGACGGCCATTGCGCGCTTGGCGATATTCTTGGCGAGGTCGCCGATGCGCTCGAGATCGCCCGCGATCTTCATGACCGTCATGATGTGGCGCAGGTCGTTGGCCATCGGCTGGCGCTTGGCGATCATGACGATCGCGCGCTCCTGCAACTGATGCTCGAGCTGATCGATGGCCCGGTCGCTGACCACGGCCTTCTCGGCCAACGCCGGATCGCGACGCTCGAGCGCGGCAAAGGCATCCGCCAACAGCGTCTCTGCAAGGCCGCCCATTTGCGCGGTCGTCCGATCGATCTCGGAAAACTCTGCGTCGTACGATTTGACGATGTGCTCGTTCACGTGCGTCTCCTCAGCCGAAGCGGCCGGTGATGTAGTCCTGCGTGCGCCGATCGTGCGGGACGGAGAAGATCTGCTCGGTCGGCCCTTCCTCGACAAGAACCCCAAGATGGAAGAAAGCGGTGCGTTGAGAGACACGGGCAGCCTGTTGCATTGAGTGGGTGACGATGACGATGCAGAAATTCGTGCGCAGCTCGTCGATCAGCTCCTCGATCTTTGCGGTTGCGATGGGATCGAGCGCGGAGCAAGGCTCGTCCATCAGGACGACCTCCGGCGAGACGGCGATGGCACGGGCAATGCAGAGACGCTGCTGCTGGCCGCCGGACAGGCTGGTGCCGGAATCGCCGAGGCGGTCCTTGACCTCATTCCAAAGACCGGCCTTCTCCAGGCTCTCAGAGACGATCTGGTCCAGGTCGGTCCCGGTGCGCGCCATCCCATGGATGCGCGGCCCGTAGGCCACGTTGTCGTAGATCGACTTCGGGAAGGGGTTGGCCTTCTGGAACACCATGCCGACACGGGCACGGAGCTGCACGGGGTCGAGCTGAGGATCGTAAATATCCTGTCCGTCGATCTCGATTTTCCCCGTCACGCGGCAGATCGGGATGGTATCGTTCATCCGGTTGATGCAGCGCAGAAACGTCGACTTGCCGCAGCCCGACGGCCCGATGAAGGACATCACCGAACGATCCGGAATGTCGACCGACAAGTCCTTAATGGCGTGCTTTTCGCCATAGAAGACGTTGACGTCTCTGGCCGTGATCTTTGTCTTGGAGGGCGCCAAGGCCGTGGCGGGCCCCGGAAAGACTGTCGCCAGAGGACGCTCGGCAAGCTGCACATTCATGATGTCGACCTCTAATCCTACCAGCGTCTCTCGAACTTCCTTCTGAGCCAGATCGCCGTTCCATTCATCAGGAACAGGAACGCCAGGAGGACGATAATGGCGGCGGCCGTCTTGGCCTGGAATGCAGGCTCGGGAAGATCCGACCACAAGAAGATCTGAACGGGCAGCACGGTCGCGGCCTCAGAAAAACTCTTCGGCACGTCGACAATGAAGGCGACCATGCCAATGAGGAGAAGCGGCGCCGTCTCTCCGAGCGCGTGGGCCATGCCGATGATAGTGCCCGTCATGATCCCCGGCATGGCCAGCGGCAGGACATGATGCAGGATCGCCTGCTGCTTCGAGGCGCCGACGCCGAGCGCGGCCTCCCGGATGGAGGGTGGAACCGCCCGCAGAGCTGCCCGAGACGCGATGATGATGGTGGGCAGCACGAGAAGCGCCAGCACGAGCCCGCCGACCAAAGGCGCCGAGCGCGGCAGGCCGATGAAATTGAGGAAGACCGCGAGCCCCAAGAGCCCGAATACGATCGATGGCACCGCCGCCAGATTGTTGATGTTGATCTCAACGAAATCAGTGAAGCGGTTCTTGGGTGCGAATTCCTCGAGGTAGATGGCCGCCATGACCCCGATCGGCAGGCAGAGACCAATCGTGACGAGCAGGGTGAGGAACGAGCCGACAAGCGCCCCGCGAATGCCGGCAAGCTCCGGCTCGCGGCTGTCCCCCGAGGTGAAGAACAGAGTGTTGAACGATCTCTCGATGCGGCCTTGCGATCTCAGCGTCTCCAGAATGGCGATCGACCGGTCGTTGATGTTGCGGCTGTCCTCTGGCGTCTCGTAGGTCACGATCTGCCACGTCCCCGGCTTGGCGTCATCGGCCGACGCGAGGGGCACGAGTGCCTCTCCCGTAGCCTCCGAGCTCGAGAGTGTCGTGATTTTGACGAGCCCTCCGTTGATGGCAATGAGCCGGCTCGGCATGGTGCCATCGAGCGTCTCTGCGGCGTCCGCATTGCCGTGCCGGCCTCTCAACGCTTTAGCTTGCGCACGCAGCTCGCCGATGCTCTCCTCGACACCTTTCCGGCCGGACTGCTCGAGAGCGTTCGCCTGGTCCTCGAGAGCCTCCGCACGCACCGCGAGCGCCGTTTTGACTGACGCCAGCGTGCCGGCCAGGTCGTTGGCGCTCAGAAGCACCTTGATCTCGCCCGCGGTTCCGGTCGGCGTGGCCATGCCTTTGGTGCCGGCGGCGGACGCAATTTCCGTCTCGACGCCCTTGAGGTACAAGTCTGCATTGTCGGAAAGCAGAAGCCGTGCCTCGACCGTCTGCCCGACCAGGCCGGGATTTCCGCTGACCGCCTCACGCAGCTCGTCGGCGGCGCCGCTGCTCAAGATTTCATTGAGCTGCTTCCTCGCCGTCCGGCCTTCGAAGCCCGGCATCGCCGCCGCAAGAGCCCTGCGCGCAACGCCCATGTAGTCGCCCGCCCTTAGCGCCTCCGGCGTCCTCTTGCCTTCGGGATCAACCACGTCGGCCGCCACCGGCACATCGAGCACGACATGGTGCTGCCAGAACGCCGGAAGGCCCTTCACCAGAATGTCGGCGATGAGTACAACCAGGAACACTGCCGTCACGGCCAGAGCGCCGACGCCGAGCCAGCGGAAACGCGCTTCCGCACGATAGCGCGCGCGCAGACGTGCCCTGGCCCCATCCGACGTCGTATCGAGCCGGCGCGAGGCAAATCCAGTCAGCGGCGCTACGAGGTCAGTCATATTGCTCCCGGTATTTCTGCACCACGCGGAGGGCAATGTAGTTGAGCAGCAGGGTGACGAAGAACAGAACGAACCCCAGTGCGAACGCGGCCAGCGTCTTGGCGCTGTCGAACTCCTGGTCTCCGACCAGAATGGTCTTGATCTGCACCGTGATCGTCGTCACCGCGTCGAGCGGATTGAGCGTGAGGTTCGCCGCAAGACCGGCGGCCATGACCACGATCATCGTCTCGCCGATGGCACGGCTGATGGCGAGCATGAAGGCCGATACGATGCCGGGCAGAGCGGCCGGCAGCACGACATTCTTGATCGATTCCGACTTGGTCGCGCCGAGTGCATAGGCTCCATCCCTGAGGGTTTGCGGCACGGCATTTATGACGTCGTCGGACAGCGACGAGATGAAGGGGATGATCATCATGCCCATGACGAGCCCGGCGGCGAGCGCGCTTTCCGAGGCCACATCGAGACCCAAGGCCTCTCCGCTGCCGCGAATGAGCGGCGCGATGGTGAGAGCGGCGAAGAAGCCGAGAACGACCGTCGGGATGCCGGCAAGAATTTCGAGCATCGGCTTCACAGCCCCTCGCACCTTCGGCGAGGCGTATTCGGCAAGATAAATCGCGGAGAGAAGCCCCAGCGGCCCGGCCACGCACATGGCAATGACCGTGATGAGCAGCGTGCCCACGAGAAGCGGCACGAAACCATAGGCCGTGGCGATGTCGCCCTGATCCGCCCGTATGGCCGCCTGCGGATTCCAAGTCAGCCCGAACAGAAAATCGAAGACCCCGGGCCTGCCCGTGATCTCCGGGTCGAAGAAGAACCGGTACGTTTCGCCCACAACCGAAAAGACGATGCCGATGGTCGTCAAGACAGCGGTGCTTGCGCACAGCAACAGCATGATCTGGATCAGGCGCTCGAAATTGTTGCGGGCCCGAAAATCCATGCCGATGCGGCTCAAACCCCAGAGCAGGCCAGCCCCTCCGAGCACCATGCCGGCACCCAGCAACAGCCAGTTTGCCATGCTCATGGCGCGCGAATAGCTCTGAGCGGCGGCTTCGAGGTGCGGCGCGGCGCGGCCAACGTACTGGCCGCCTGCAAGATTGAGGACGTCGCGGAAAGCCGCTCCGCGCTTCATGGCGTCGGACTGAGCCTCGTCGGGAAAATGCGCGAGCGCGAGGCTCTCAGCGATCTTGCCCGCGATCGGTGCGCCAATGGCAAGGACGATCAGCATCGGCAGAAACACGAGCGCCGCGGTGTAAAGACCGTGGTAGCTTGGCAGAGAATGCATCTCGGCAAATTGGTCGCCCGCAGCGCGCTGCGCCCGCTGGCGCCCAAGCACGTAGCCTGCCCCCGTGAGAAAGGCGAAAAGGAGAAGGTACACTCCGACCATTCGATCCAGCCTATTCGACCTCCGCGTCGATCCTTTCGCGGGCCCCAGATCTCGACGATCCGTTCATAAACAAGATGACGGCATCGTGAAAGACCCTGCGCGGTCGCGAGCTCCAATTCCACGTGTATAGGCCCGGCCCAGGACGACGATCTGAGGCCGCGCCTTGCGGCACGGCCCCGGACTTCTGCAGAAGCTACTTCAGGTCGTCGCCCTTCATCGGCTCCAACGCGGCAGCCGCCTTTATGTACTTCTCGAGCGCGTCCTTGGGCAGCGAGACGAGGCCCTTGGCGGCGAGATAACCGTCCTCGCCCAGCGCCTTGGCGGACATGTACTCGGCGACGAACTTGTCGAGGCCGGCAATGACGCCGACGTGCTGCTTCTTAACGTACACAAAGAGATCGCGGGCGCCCTTGTACTTGCCGGCCGAGATGTTCTCGTACGTCGGGTCAGCACCCTCGATGGCAACGCCCTTGAGCTTCGCGGTATTCTCCTCGAGGAACGAGTAGCCGAAGATGCCGACGGCATTCTTGTTGGCCTCGAGCTTCTGCACGATCACGTTGTCGTTCTCGCCAGCCTCGACGTAGGCGCCGTCCTTGCGGATCGACTTCCAGACCTTCTCGAAGTCCTTGGTCTTGGCCTCCTCGTCCTTCTTCTTCATGGCCTTGAGGCTCTCGAACTCCTCGGCGCCCTTCTCCATGAACAGCTCGTGGAACGAGTCGCGCGTGCCGGAGGTCGGCGGCGGGCCGAGCACCTCGATCTTGATGTTGGGCAGCGAAGCGTCAACATCCGACCAGTTCTTGTAGGGATTGTCGACGAGCTCGCCCTTGTCGTTCGGCACCTTTTCGGCCAGAGCCTGGAAGACCTGCTTGCGAGTAAGCTTGATGCCCTGGCCGTCCTTGGATTGTGCAAGGGTGAGGCCATCGATGCCGATTTTCAGCTCGACGATCTCGGTGACACCGTTCTTCTGGCAGAGATCGAACTCGCCCTTCTTGATGCGGCGCGAGGCGTTGGTGGCGTCAGCCTTGTCCTCGCCGACACCTTCGCAGAAGATCTTCATGCCGCCACCGGTCCCGGTCGACTCGACCACCGGGGTCTTGCCGCCGTTGGCCTTGCCGAACTGCTCGGCAACGGCCGTCGTGAAAGGATACACTGTCGACGAGCCGACAATGCGAATTTGATCGCGCGCCTCGGCCACATTGGCAAAGGCCGCAAGTCCGGCAGCGACAGCCGCCGAGAGAGCGACGAACCTGTTGTCCACGCGTTGCTCCTATGGTGGGGAGATCATGGCGCGAGGCGGCCCTCTGCCGACATCGGCCGCTGCACGTCCCCCTAGCGCAGCGGTTCCTGATTAGCGCTTCGACGTTATGCTTTTGTGACAGGTTACTGCATTGTTATTATTCTATATTTTCTAATTTCAGGCGAAGGTGCCTGTCAGGGCCTGGCCGATTCGCCCGGCAACCGAACAGTAAAGGTCGAGCCCTCGCCGGGCTTGGACTCGATTCTGAGCTCGCCCTGGTGGCGGTTGACGATGTGCTTGACGATGGCGAGACCCAATCCCGTGCCGCCGCGCTCGCGGCTGTCCTTGGCGCTCACCCGATAGAAGCGCTCGGTCAGCCGCGGCAGATGCTCCGGCGCAATGCCGATGCCGTTGTCGGTCACCGAGAGCGCCAACCCATGTCCCTCGCGCCGCACCGCGATCTCGACCTTTCCGCCGCGCCTCCCATACTTGATCGCGTTCTGCGCGAGGTTCTGCATGAGCTGGATGAGATCGTCGCGCTCGCCCCTGACGACCAGCGGGGCGTCCGGCACCGCCGTCTCGATGGCGATCCCGGCCTCTGCCGCCAGTGGCTCGATGGTGCTGACCAAGCTCCTTACGATCTCGGCGAGGTCGACGGAATCCTCTGGCCGGACGTGCTCGCGCATCTCGATGCGGCTCAGTGACAAGAGATCATCGATCAACCGCGACATGCGGTCGGCCTGCTCCTGCATGATGCCGAGAAACCTCTCGCGTGCGGCGGGATCGTCCTTCGCGGGGCCCCGAATGGTCTCGAGGAAGCCTTTGAGCGAGGCCAGTGGCGTCCTCAGCTCATGACTCGCATTGGCCACGAAGTCGGCACGCATGCGGGTCAGCTGCTCCCGATCGGTCGTGTCGCGCATCACGACCAGCAACGCTGGCGTGCCTTCGGCGGGTCCTTGCCCGAGCGGCGTGGCGATGATCCCGAGGTGATGATCGGCCGCTCCAAGAATGCGCGCCTCTCCCTTTTGCTGCGCCCGCGACTCCAAGGCACGATCAATGACACCCAACAGCTCCGGCGAGCGACTCGTCTGCGCAATATGCCGCTCCACAGTGACGGGCAACAGAAGTCGCGCTGGCGCATTCGCCAATCGAACGTTTGCGTCCCGGTCCAGAATGAGCGCCGCATCGTAGAGCCCATCCAGCATGGCCTGAAGCTGGGCGGCACCGGGTGCACTATCGCGTGCCGGCGTATCCTCAACTCCGCTCGACGCCGCGCCGTCCCCCCCTCCTCTCGCGCGCATATGTCCCTCGAGGGCCATGGCGGCCAACACGGCGGCGGCAGAGAGAATTGAAGCAGGCACCGATCCCGTCGCCAGTGCCGCGAGAACGGCTCCGGCCGAGGCCGCAATCACAGCAATGAAAGAGCTCTTGACGATCATGTTGAAGGTGCCGGAGGAGGCAACGCCGATTATTTACCGATGGGCCACGCTTTGACGAGTGGCCTGCACCATGTGCCCGTTGTCGCCGGCGCTGTCCACAAGATGGAACAACATTTGAGCCCGCCCCGGAAGGGCATTTGGCGCCGATCTCGGCCTGCCTCCCCATGGCGCCGCAGAAGCGTGAAAGGCCGAGCCTGCTCGCGGTTTAGCCGTTTTCCTGCCGCAGGCGGCCGATGGTGTTGTGGTGCAAAGGTTGGGCTCGAACCCGCTCACTCAGGCATCGCGCCGCCAGGTCATGCGCACAAAGTACTCTGCCTCGTTGTAGTGGGTATCGAGCTCGCCCTTGTAGGCATCGACGATCGCGTGCCCAATGCGCCGCGGCAGGTGGACGTCCGTTGTGGTGATGACGATCGTGCCGTCGCGGCTATCGATGGCGATGATCCGCTGCAGCGGGTGCTCGTGGCTTTCGAGCTTCTCCGTATTGCACGCGAGCCTCGTGATCTCCTGGCCGTGCTCCTTGAGGAAAGTGCCCGATAGCGTGAGCTCTCCGGCCGGGTAGTTGTCCGCAATGCGCTGGCAAGCGGGGCAGACGTCCCAATGGGCGCCGGGCAGCGGCTCCTTCGTCCACCGCCATCGCCCATGACTGAAGACGGCCATGCATCTCGCGCAGACTGTGGGATCCTGGAGCTTGCCACGCGCCTTGTAAGGATCGTGCCTGTGCTCCTCGATGAGGTGCGACTTCGTGAGGTCGTGCCTCTCTTCGGTGCGGTGGAGATCGCGTCTCTTCATGGCTGCTCGCCCCATTCTCATCAGGCCTGGAAAGCCTCATCTGCACATTGCAAGACTGCCCCCGACACAGCTCCACGACAAGGGCCATGCGCCATGACTGGGATCAAGGCTGACGCACGCCGCTCTACCCGGTGTCAGCGATGGTGGGCCGAAACCGCTGCGACCACCTCGCCGGCCAGCTCATGGGATGCCGCATGCGAGATGTCGCCAAGGCTCAGCATGCCCACCATGCGCTTCTTGTCGTTGATGACGGGAAGGCGGCGGATCTGCTTCTGCTCCATGATACGCAGCGCGTCGTCGACCTCCTCGGTCTCGCGGCAGAAGACGATGCCCTTCGACATCACGTCGCGCGCCGTGAGCTTGGTGCAATCCTTGCCCCCGGCAACCGCGCGGCAGGTGATGTCGCGATCCGTCACCATACCAACCAGCCGATCATTCTCGCCAATCGGAATCGCGCCGACATCGAGGTCGCGCATCTTTCGTGCGATCTCGGGCACCGGCGTCTCTGGTCCAACCCACTCGGCACCCCTATGCATTGCGTCCTTGACCTTCATCACACAACTCCTCGATTCATAGCGGCCGCAGAACATCGCTCGCAGCCTCGTGAGGAGGAGAGAACATCCCCGTCGCTGCCTGTGCCTTGACGGCTATCAACCGGCCCCGAGGACTCTGGCCCGATCCATCCAATGCGCTTCGCAAACGCCCATCCAGCGCCCGCCTCGCACCAGATCGGCGCATCAGCGCTGCTGAACGTAGGTGCCAGGCGCGTCGTACTGGATCGAGTAGCCCTTGTCCGCTGCGCCAAGGCCCGGCGGCCTCGTCATCTCGCCCGAGCGCCCGTGCAGCCAGCTCGTCCATTCCGGCCACCAGGACCCTCTTCTCGGCGTCGTGCGAGTGGACCAGGTCTCGGCATCGATATGAATGTCTCCCTCGATCCGCGTCGCAATCTGATAGCTGCGCCTCGGATGCCCCGGCTCGGAGACGATGCCGGTGTTGTGCCCGCCCTGAGTGAGCACGAACGTGACATTGGTGTCCGCCAGCTGGTTCCACTTGTAGACCGATCGCCAGGGAGCCACGTGGTCCGTGATGGTGCCAACGCAGAACACCGGCTCGCGGATATCCGAGATCGTGACCGGATGACCATCCACCTCGAACCGCCCCTCGGCCAGGTCATTGTTGAGATAGAGGCGGCGCAGATACTCGGAATGCATGCGATACGGCATTCGCGTCGAATCGGCGTTCCAGGCCAGGAGATCGTTCATCTCGCCGCGCTCACCCAGGAGATACTCCCGCATGACGCGCGACCAGACGAGATCGTTCGAGCGCAGCATCTGGAAAGCGCCGGACATCTGCTTGGCATCGAGAAATCCCTGCTCCCACATCATGTCCTCGAGGAACTGCAGCTGGCTCTCGTTGATGAAGAGCTGCAGCTCACCCGGCTCCGTGAAGTCGACCTGAGCCGCCAGGAATGACAAGGTCCGGAACGGAGAGGCTCGGTCTCTCGCGAGAGCTGCCGCGGTAATCGCAAGCAGCGTTCCGCCAAGACAATAGCCGACGCCGTGCACCTTCTGATCCGGCACGATCGCCGCCACCGCTGCCAGCGAGGCCATGACGCCGAGCTTGCGGTAGTCGTCCATGCCGAGCTCGCGGTCGCCGGGATCCGGGTTCTTCCAGGAGATCGCAAAGACCGTGAAGCCCTGATCGACCAGGTATTTGATCAGCGAGTTCCGGGGCGAGAGGTCGAGGATGTAGTACTTCATGATCCAGGCCGGCACGATGAGCACGGGCTCGGCACGTACATTCTGCGTCGACGGCGCATACTGGATGAGCTCGATCAGCCGGTTGCGGTAGACGACCTTGCCCGGTGTGATAGCCACTTCACGTCCCGGCCGGAATGCCTCCGCCCCGGCCTGCTGGGCTCCGCTCGCCAGCCGCTCCCAGTCCTCGAGAAAATGCTGGAAACCGTGCATGAGGTTACGGCCGCCCTCATGCGCCGTCCTCAAGAGGACCTCGGGATTGGTCGCTACGAAATTCGCCGGTGCGAGCACGTCGAGCAGCTGGCGGGCCGTGAACTCGAGCATCCGCTCGTGCTGGGCCGAGACACCCGGTACGCCCGTCGTCGCCACGTGCCACCACTGCTGCGCCAGAAGATGCGCCTGGTAGTAGACGTTGAACGGCCAGTGCTGCCACGCCTCGGACCGGAAGCGCTGATCCTGCGGCAGTGGCTCGATGCAGGGCCTCGAGCCATTTTGAGCAAAGGCACAGGTCAGCATGAATCGCTGCAATCGCATCCATTTGCGCAGCGCCTTCTCGGCAAGCTGCAGCCGCTTGCCAGGCGCACTGGCGAGATGCGTCAGCCAGTCGAGATAGGCCCCCATCAGCGACGCGGGCGACAGCCCCATCGTCATCTTTGCAATGGATGCGTGTGTGGCACGATCCAACACCTCGGCAAGCGCCGTCGACGTGTAGGAATCGCGCTCCAAGAGCGATGGTCCCGCTTCGAGCTCAGCCAATGGAAACAGCGGCACGCCGACGAGCTCGAGCTCCCCCGGCTTGGGAGCGACGTCTCGAGCGGCCACTTTGGGCTCGGACACGACGACGAGCGATTTGCCGGGCTCAGAGGTCATCATACGGTCCTTCGCAATGAGGAGGCGGCCGGCCATGTTCTCATGCATAGATCGGGCTCGAACCTTGCGCTGGATCAAGGCGGTGGCGGCACGCGAGGAGGTCTAGTCGGATCAGCCGTCGCAGAGCCCCCTGATGAGACCTGAAGGGTGTGTGAACAATGACCAATCGCAAGCTCGCATATATCATTAAGGATCAGAAACCACTCGTGATGGGCGAAGGTGAGACAGTGCAGAGCGCCTGCAGCGCCATGTGGGCGCGGCGCACGGGATCGGTTCTGGTTGTGGACGGCCGCCAGCAGCTCAAAGGCATTTTCACGGGACGCGATGCGGTGCGCCTCCTGGCTGAGGGCAAGGATCCGTCTGCCACCCTCCTCGAACGGGCGATGACGTCCAATCCCATGACCGTTACGCCGGATCAAAGGGCCATCGATGCTCTTCGGGCGATGAGCGACGGCGGCTTCCGCCACGTGCCGGTGGTCGAGAACGGGCGCATCTGGGGCATCGTCTCACGGGGTGATTTCAAGGGCATGGAGATCGATCGCCTCGACGAGGAGGAGCACTTGGCCGAGTGCATCCGCTAGCCCGCATTTGCATCACCTTTTAATGTCCGGCTCCGGCACGTCGGCATCATTGATCTTGCGCAAGGCATTCTCACCACCATTGATGATCCTGGAGCGCTGGAGGAGCCGGCCCATGGGCGTCTGGGAGCTGATTGCGGCTCGAGGCATTGAGCTCGGCAGCTCCGGACCGCAAAGGGCAATTAGGGCCCAGCGCTTGGGAATGGCTCGGCGTCCTTCCTCGATCGATCTCTTGAGGAATGCGCATGTGAGCGGGACGGCCGGCCTTTACCGTCTGACCATCACCTACTTCGAGGACCCCGGCATCCTGCGGGATGCGGTGAAGGGGCTTCTGGATGCGGGGCAGCTCATGGATCAGATGTGCCTGGTTGCGCTGCCGGAGCTGATGGCTGGATTGCTCGGGACCCAATGGCCAGACGGCGACGATCGCCTCCGTCTGTTGCCGCTCTGCGGTGATCTCAGCCCCTGGCCAGGCGCGACACATGAGCATGAGATCGTTGCATCGGCAGGGCCGCTGCTGCAATCGCTGCTCGCCGGACTAATCATCGGCAACGGCCGGGTGAAGGCAGCACGTCTCCCCAATGAGCACAAGGCGGAGGTCGACGACCGGGTGCGCCGGGGCGCGATCGCACTTCTCGTCCGGTCGACGACTGCAAGCCAGCAGCTGGCAAGCACACGCATTCTTTTGAAGCTTGGCACCAGTGGCGTCAGAACATACGAGTTCCCGCTCATGGCAGCACGTGGTGGTGGCGCTGACAGTTGAGCAATGCGCCACTGGCATTTCTCCGCTCCTGCAGACGTGCGGTAAAGCGTGCTCAATTGCGCTTCTCGAGCCCTTTCACCGCTCTGTTGATGGCTATCAATGACCGCAGACGCCAATCGTGGCATGGGGCACGCAGGCCCAATTCCGCGCTCGTAGGAGGTTCAAGATATGGCTCGGACCGGTTCCCACTCGGCTCGCTGCACAACAGACGAGAAGGCCGTCGCTGGATTTCCCGGGATGTCCGCTCTCGGTGCTGGGATGTGGAATCCGATGCTCACGACCCTTCACGCCTGGAACGTAGAGTGCGGGACGACGATCGCAAAGCTTACCAGCGAATGGAGCGGCTTCCTTTGGCGAAGGCTCGGCGAGGATATGGTCCTGCCGCAGAGCCTGGCCGCCTGCACGTCGCCTGTCGAGATGTGGCAGACCTACGTCGATTTCCTCCAGAGGATGGCGAGCGACTACCAGAAGGAAATGTCCGTCATGGCCGAACTGGGCACCCGGGCCGCCAAAGACAGCCCCAAAGCCACGGGGCAGAGGTCGAGCAAAACCAATTATGACGTGGCCGCTGCAGCCCATTGAATTCAGAACACTTAAGACTCAAACGATCCCTACAGGAGACTGACCATGACCAACATCGAGGTGCGAAAGCCGGCCGAGCCTGCTCCACGACGCACTCGTGACGTGTTCTCGGCGATGCATGACGAGATGGAGCGCATGTTCGAGCGGTTCGAGCGCGGATGGCCGCGCTGGCCGCTGGCGCCTTGGCGGACCAGCGACCTGGACATCATGGTGCCCGAGCTCGACGTCCACGAGAACATGAAGCAGCTCACAATCGATGTCGACCTGCCGGGCGTCGACGAGAAGGATGTTGCTGTCACGCTCGCGAACGGCTTGCTGACAATCAAGGGTGAGAAGAAGAGCGAGCGTGAGGAAAAGAAGGAGAGCTACTATCTCGCCGAGCGCAGCTATGGCGCCTTCGAGCGATCGCTCCGGCTGCCGGATACGATCGACGAGGCAAAGGTCGAGGCGCGCTTCGAAAAAGGCGTTCTGAAGATCGTTGCGCAGAAGAAGCCCGAGGCCGTCAAGGCCGAGAAAAAGATCGAGATCAAGGGCGGCTGATCAGCCGACCACATGAGCCGTCGATATCCTCTTGAGGAGCACTGGCGACTGGCGATCGAGGCACCGTCGGGTGCGGGAACGTGTCTGTGTCGGCGATCGTATGCCGGCACCATTGCGTCTTTGATCAACGCTCCACTCCTTGCGCCGGAGATCCTTGGCTCATGACCCGCGCCCCACATCACCCCGGGCACAGCTTTGTGCGGGACCTGGAGGTTTTGATCCCGCCCCATGCGCTACCGGGCATTCTGACGGTCCCGGAGCGGGGAATGGGGCTTGTCGTCTTCGCACACGGCAGCGGCTCGAGCCGGGCGAGCCCGCGCAACAGAGAGGTGGCCCGCACGTTGAATGGCGCGGGGCTCGCGACCCTTCTGTTTGATCTCTTGAGCCCGGATGAGGCTCGAGAGCGTGAGAACGTATTCGATATCCCGTTGCTGGCCAGCCGGCTCATGGATGCGATGGACTGGTCGGCCGAGGCGGCCCCGGTGAAGGGGCTTCCGGTCGGGCTGTTCGGCGCAAGCACCGGCGCGGCGGCCGCGCTCACCGCGGCAGCGCGCGCGCCAGACCGGGTCCGTGCGGTCGTCTCGCGCGGCGGGCGTCCGGATTTGGCCGCCGATGCCCTGCCCGATGTCCGGGCCCCCACACTCCTGATCGTCGGCGAGCTCGACGACGTCGTGATCACGCTCAATCAGCGCGCCATGCGCCGTCTCTCCTGCCCCGTCGAGCTCGAGATCGTGCCGGGCGCCACTCACCTGTTCGAGGAGCCCGGTACACTCGAGGAGGTCATGCGCCTCGCGCGAGATTGGTTTCTGTTGCACTTGTCGAAGGATACGGCTCAATGAGGCTTCGTTTTTTCGAGAACCGGACGGAGGCGGGCCGGCTCCTCGCCAATGCCCTGGCTCGCCGGAAATTCGCCGATCCCGTTGTGCTGGCGTTGCCGCGCGGCGGCGTTCCGGTTGCGGTCGAGGTTGCCCGGGGCCTCGGCGCACCCCTGGATCTCGTTCTCGTGCGCAAGATCGGCTGCCCCATGCAGCCCGAGCTGGCGGCTGGCGCCGTCGTCGACGGCGACTGTCCGGAGATCGTGAGGAATGAGGCGATCATCCGCGAGACGGGAACCTCCGATGCCTACATCGAGGAGGAGGCAAAGCGTCAATTGTCCGTCATCGAGGCGCGGCGCAAGCTCTGGATCGAAGGCCGCCCGCGGGTACCGGTCGCAGGCAAGACCGTGATCGTCGTGGACGACGGCATCGCCACCGGCGCAACGGTCCGTGCGGCCCTTCACGCGCTGAGGCGCCAGAACCCCAAGCGGCTCGTCGTCGCGACGGCCGTCGCGCCTCCCGACACCGTCGAGCTCCTCCAGTCCGAGGCCGACGAGGTCATCGCTCTCGAGACGCCCGAGCCGTTCGGCGCCATCGGCTATTTCTACCGTGACTTCTCACAGGTGGACGACGGCGAGGTGGCTTCGATGCTCAATGCCTACCATGCCGAGCAGAGCCAGAGGCTGACATCGGCCGTGGAAAAATGACCACCCGACTGGCTCGCGAGGAGCCCCAGAGCCCAGAGCGCTCTTCACAGGGTCGCGGCCTGCGCACCCCCGTCGCGGGTTTGACGTCTGACAATGCGACCTATCCGGCCTGATGCCATTATTAACAAATTTTGGAATGGTTGAGACAGGACCGGAGACATCGCCATGACCCTCCCCGCCGCACTCTCTCACACCGTACAGCAGTCCCAGGAGTGGCTGAAAGAGCTTCGCGACAATAGCGACCTCATGGATACCAGCGAGGCCCTCACTGTCCTGCGCGTCGTGCTCCATCAACTGCGCGATCGATTGACGCTCGAGGAGGCCGTCGATCTCGGAGCGCAGCTCCCGACGTTCATTCGCGGCGTCTATTACGAGGGCTGGCAGCCTCGAAGCGTGCCGCACAAGGTGCACACGCTGCAGAAGTTCGTTGACGAGGTGACGATCAAGCTCCTGCCGCGCACGGTGCCGGCCGAGCGCGCGATTCGCGACGTTTTCGCGATCCTGGCGCACCACTGCGATCCGGGCGAGATCTCTGATGTCATCTCCCAGCTGCCGGGCGAGCTCAAAGGCCTCTGGCCCGAAGGGGCACGGACCTATCGCCAGCGCCTGCGCCTGTGAGCGCGTCAGCCGCCCCGGTGCTTTCGCTTCTCGTAGGTGCCGATCAGCACGGCCTCCGCTAGAATGTGGCCGGTCATGGCCGTGACGACGGCCGCCTTGGTTGGCTGCCTCAAGTCCCCGAGCAGGGTATCGAGCGCATAAAGCTTGTGGAAATAGCGGTGCCTGCCGATGGGCGGGCAAGGTCCGCCATATCCGGTGCGCTTCCAGTCGTTGAGACCGTGCCTCGTCCCCGAGGGAAATGCCGTCGCTGCCTCGGCAATGCCAGTCGAGGTGGGGGGCAGATCGTAAAGAACCCAATGCACCCAGATCATGCGCGGCGCGCCCGGATCTGGCGCATCCGGATCGTCGACGATCAAGGCCAGACTCCTGGTGCCGGCCGGAATGCCCGTCCAGGAGAGGGCAGGAGATCTGTCGTCGCCTTCGCAGGTGTACCGTTCTGGAATGGAGCCGCCATCGGCAAAGGATGGCGAGGTCAGCGTCAGTGTCATGGCGTCCTCCGTCTCATTGGGCGGCGCAGTCGAGGCTCTCCTCCGCAATCGAATCGTCCGCAGCCTGGCATCGAGCAGGCCTCGAGTTGCAGCTCGCACCAAAGGCTTGCATCCGGCACCGAGCGTGTGCCCGGGCCAATGACAAGTCCCGACTTCGTCGAAAAAATTCAATTCCCGCCTCCCATCGGCAGCGGCGTTAAACGAGCCTTAAGCTCTGTCCCGTATTGATACGGCTGCGGGTGGGTACTCGCAATGTCCAGCAATGCTCGACCGTGCAGCGGATGAATATGGCGTTCCGGCGTGCCCGGGCAGGCAATCAAGTGTCAGTGAAAGGGTTCGCAATGCTTAAGAAAGTCGGCATATATCACTTGACGTACCCAGTTTCCGAGCCTATATCACTAGCAGATGGAGGCTCGAATGTCTGTTCTTTCCGATCTGCATTTCCACAACGAGGAAGCAGCCTATCAATGGGTTGAGGCCCATGTTTGGCCGGACGGTCCCGTTTGCCCGAAGTGCGGCCAGAGCCATCGTATCGGCAAGCTGGAAGGCAAAAGCACCCGCATCGGCGTCTATAAGTGCTACGACTGCCGCAAGCCATTCACCGTCAAGGTGGGCACGATCTTTGAGGACAGCCACGTCCCCATGCGGATTTGGCTGCAAGCCTTCTATCTGCTGGCATCGAGCAAGAAGGGGATCAGCGCGAACCAGCTTCACCGCACGCTCAAGGTCACGCTGCGCACGGCATGGTTTATCGGCCACCGCATCCGTGAGGCCATGCGGGCGGGCGAGCTGGCCGCGCCGCCAATGGGCGGCGGAGGCGGCTCCGGCGTGGTGGAAGTGGATGAGACTTTCATCGGCACCAAAAAGGGCGTGGCAAAGCCCAAGGGCGGCCACAAGCACAAGCACGCGGTCCTGAGCCTTGTCGAGCGTGGCGGCGAGGTCCGCAGCGTTCACGTCCCCGACATCAAGGCCAAGACGATCCTGCCGATCGTCAACGCCAACATCGCCAAGGAAGCCAGCGTCATGACCGATGACAGTTCGGTCTACTACAAGAAGATCAAGGGCTTTAAGCGCCACGACACGATCAACCACGCCAGCGGCGAGTACGTGCGCGGGAACGTCCACACGAACACGGTCGAGAGCTATTTCAGCCTGTTCAAGCGGGGAATGCGTGGCGTTTATCAACATTGCGACGAGCGCCACCTTCATCGGTATCTTGCCGAGTTCGATTTCAGGTATAATACGCGTGTTGCGTTGGGTGTGAACGACGAGCAGCGCGCCGCGAAGATGGTCCAGGCTGTCAAGGGCAAGCGGCTCACCTATCGAACAGCTAACCCGCAAGTGAGCCATGGCGAAGACACGCAAGCCGAAGGTGCCTGAGAAGGCGGACGACAAAGAGCAGTCCGTTAGGTTCATTGATGCGGCTCTTGAGCATGGCGCAGAAGATGCGACGGAAGCGCTTGAACAGGCATTCATGAAGGCGGTGAAAAGTCGGTCGCGACGAAGCCGCGGAAAGGACCCTTCTCCGTAATAATTTTGAGCATCTGCTCCATTTCCTGGGCCTTACGGCCAGTACGCTCCGCTTTTTCCTTCGCGTTGGCTTCCCGGCGAGAATAAAAGGAGAGAAGGTCTGCCATCTGGATGGCTCGACAATCCTCTTTTGGAACAAAAGATATCGAGTGCAACACTCCCTCAAGCTTGTATTTCTTCCGAAGCGAGTGGAATGCCTGTTCCGCCTCCGGGTTGTTTTCGTGGCCGCATTCCAAAATTAGGGCTACGCCTTCGGTCCACGCGGCCCTGCCGGTGCGAATGTCGCGGAGCAGCCAATCAATAATTACGTTCATGCAGAAGGTATACGGTCGGTTGGTCCGTTTCCGGCAACTTTTCTTTGCTTGTCGGTCGTAAGTTTTTTTGATGGCCGACATACTGACACCAAGCATGGAGTGCTTGGCCAAGGTGCTACAAATTTCAGCGACAAATGCCTGCTTCTTCAGGACCTTCCAGCCCTTAAATTCGCCATCTGTGGCTTCCAATTCCTTTGCGTGAAGCAGCGACACGCCATGGCGCTTGAATACTGGCTCAACTTTTTTCTCAAATGCTTGCCAAGCGGTGTCGCGCGCCACGTAGCCCGCAAGGGTCGTGGCGCGGTTCTGCGGGTCTTTACCGCTGTCGTCTAGGTAACAGACAAGCACGAGCAACCATCTCCCCGCCAGTAAGCTGGAAGGAACATGTTCATGAATACCTCTGGAGGCGGCCATAACCTAGCAACCTCCAACCGGGTACGTCAAGTGATATATGCCGAAGAAAGTCGCAGTGCTTGGCGCCATCGGCGTCTCTTTGCTCGCCACCTCGGCCAACGCCGACGTGACCGACAACCTCAACCTTCAGGCCACCATCACGGGCACTTGCACCGTGAACAACGGTGCCGACATCAACTTTGGCGCCGCCATCCTCAGCCTGTCGGCTGCGGTGACGGCATCGACGACGGTCGATGTCAACTGCACCAACACCATCCCCTATACGGTCGGCATCAGCAACGGCGCCAACGGCAACCGCTTCCTCGCGGATGGCGGCGGCAACTTCATCGACTACGAGCTCTACTCGGACGCGGGCTACGCTACGCGCTTCGAGAACATCGGCACGTCGACGGTTGGCGGAAACGGCACCGGCGCCGTCCAAACCTATGGCATCTACGCCCGCATCCCGGCGCAGACCACGCCGCCGGCGGGCACCTACACCGACACGGTCGTCGTGTCGGTTCGCTACTGATCCCACTCTGAGACGAACCTGAAGCTGGAGACCGAGCATGCGCGCCAGGTTAACCGCCATTGCAATGACCACCTTTTTTCTTGCAGTGCCTGAGTTGCCTGTCGCTTGTGCCGGCTCCCTTCAGGTCGCTCCGGTCAGCATCGAGATGAAGGCGCCGGCCGGCGCATCCATTCTCATGCTGCACAATTCCGGAAAGGCCGTAGTCAAGGCCCAGATCCGCGTGTTTCGCTGGTCGCAGACCGGAGGGCAGGAGAAGCTCGAGCCCGCGACCGACATGGTGGCGAGCCCGCCGATGGCCGCCGTCGTTCCCGGCAAGGACAGCACCATTCGTCTCGTTCGCATGGCCAAGACGCCTGTCATGGCCGAGGAGACGTACCGCATCATCGTCGACGAGCTGCCCGATCCCGCGCGCCAGAAGACGAGCGGTCTCGACCTGGCGTTCCGATATTCGATCCCAGTGTTCGTCATGCCGCAGCAGGCCGGCAAGCCGGATCTCAGCTGGTCGGTCGAGACGCGCAATGGTGCCACTCTCATCACTGCGGTCAATGCAGGCGACCGCCGCATTCGCATTGCAGATCTCATGGCCGTAACGGCCAAAGGCAAACAGGTTCCCATCGCCAATGGTTTGGCAGGCTACGTACTCGCGCGTTCTAGCATGAGTTGGGTCGCGCCAGGATCGGTCCAGGCCTCGGGCAATGCCCCAGTGCTGATCACCGCGCACGGCGATCAGGGGGCCATCCATGCCGAGGCGCGCGCTGAAGCGGCTCAATAAGGCCGCCCGGATCGCAGCGCTTCTCCTGGCCGCCGCGTTGGCAGACAATGCCGCGGAGGCAGAGATTGTGCCTGGACAGGTCGTGACAGGTGAGGACCAGATCGCTCCTCCCACGTTGAAGGACGTCGCAGCCGGCTGGGACGCCAGCGCGCTCCAGCTCGAGGTGACGCTCAACTCGATTCCGGCCAACAAGATCATTGCCTTCACGGACTTGGGATCCGGGCGGCTCGCCGCGACGCGCCGGAATCTCGAGGAGATCGGCGTTCGCGCGCCGGGCGGCGGCCCCCCCGACGAGCTCGTGCCCCTCGATCAGATCGAGAACCTCGCCTTCCTCTACGACGAGCCGGGCCAGCGCATCGATATCTCGACGATCGACGAGAACCGCCTCACCAAGGTCTATGATGCCTCCGACCGGAACCGGTCGGAGGATACCGCGCGTGCCGATTACGCGGCCGTGCTCAACTACTCGCTCTACGCCGCCGGTACCGCCGAGAACGATCTCGAGATTCCCGAGTTCAGCGGCGCCAACCTCTCACTCGATGGCCGCCTGATCACGCCTTTCGGGGTGCTCACCCAGACGGGCGTCGCCGGCCAGACGATGGGCAGCGAGCTCGACCTCAGCGAGGCCGGCTACCTGCGCCTCGACACGACCTTCACCTATGCGGACGAAGAGGACATGATCATCTACCGGACCGGTGACCTCGTTTCGAGCGCACCGGACTGGTCGCGCCCCGTTCGCTTGGCCGGCCTGCAGGCCCAGCGCAGCTTTCAGTTGAGGCCCGGCATCATTGCCCAGTCGCTCCCTTCGTACTCCGGATCCGCCGCCGTGCCGTCGACCGTCGACGTCTACGTCGACAATGCCAAGGCCTACACGCGTGAAATCGGGGCCGGGCCGTTTCAAATCGACAACATTCCCGTGATCACGGGAGGCGGCACGGCGCGCATCGTGGTACGAGATGCCTCGGGCCGCGAAACCGAGCAATCGCTGGCGTTCTACACCTCACCCAGACTTCTGCGTCCTGGCCTCTGGGACTTCTCGGTCGAGACCGGCTATGCGCGCTACGACTACGGCATCGAGTCGAATGAATACGGGGCCAGCCTCGTGGGCTCGGGCAGCTTCCGCGCGGGCCTCTTCGATGGCCTCACAGTCGAAGGACACGTTGAAGGCGGCGACGGGCTCATAAACGGTGGCGCCGGCGCTGTCGTGCGGGCGAGCGATCTCGCCGTGATCGGCCTCGCAGCGAGCGCGAGCCTCGATGGGGACCAATCCGGCTACCAGCTCTACGGAACCTTCGAAACGGAAATCGGCCCCGTTCGCGTCCATGCGCGCGCACAACATACGTTCGAGGACTACAAGGACCTCGCTGAGGCAACCATTCGAGAAGGCTTGCGCATTCCAGGTCTGCTGACGAAGGGCGGCCGTTTCTCCATTGCTCCACCCAAGGCCGTCGACAACATCGGATTGAGCGTGCCCATTGAGCTCGACAACTCCTCGCTCGGCGTCAACCTCATTCATTACGAGGAATTCGATGGGGAGACGTCGAACTTCGTCACGGCAACCTACACGCGCCCGCTCATCGAGAACGCCACCCTGACAGCGACCGGATTTGCCGATGTCGAGAACGAGAAATCGGCCGCGCTCTATGTCGGCGTGAACATGCCGCTCGGCGACAATGTCTCGATCAATGGCGGCGTCTCTCATCGCACCGACCGCACCGGCTACAGCATCGACGCCTCGAGGTCCCTGTCGCACGAACCCGGCTCCTACGGCTGGCACGTTCGCGACCACGAGGGTGACAATACCTACCGCTCGGCCGATGTCTCCTACAGGGCCGCGAGCGCAAAGGTGGCGGCCGGCGTGCGGCAGGACGAGCACAGCACGAGAGGCACGATCGAGGTGGAGGGCGCCGTCGCCGCCATCGGCGGTGACATCTATACCTCGAACCGCATCGACGACGCTTTCGCTGTCGTCGATGCCGGCTCCGCTGGTGTCCGCGTCCTGCGCGAGAACAATTTCATCGGCGAGACCGGGGACGACGGCACGATCCTGATCCCCAATCTCAACAGCTACCAGAGGAACAAGCTGTCGATCGATCCAATGGCACTCCCGATCAACGCATCGATCGCGGAAACAGATTCCCACGTCACGCCTGCCTTCAAGAGCGGCATTTACGTCGACTTCAAGGTCAAGCGTCAGGCTCAGGGCGCCATTGTCGTCCTGACCGATGCGAGTGGTGCATTCCTGCCGGCGGGCAGCGTCGCCCACCTCGAAGGATCGGATGAGCCGTTCATGGTCGGCTACGACGGCCAGACCTACCTCACGAATCTCAAAGGCGAGAACATCGTCGCCGTCGAGCACGGCAACACGACGTGCCGCGCCGCCTTCACGTTCCAGCCGAACCCCGACGATCAGCAAATTCTTGGCCCGGAGGTATGCCAATGAGACTTGGGCGCTCGATCATCCGCCGCGCAACTCCAGGGCTCGTTTTGGCTCTCGCCCTCCTCGTCCCGCGACAGGCCGGGGCGCAGTCGTGCAGCTTCTCGGTGTCGAACGTGGCCTTCGGCCCCGTCGATCTCACGGCCAACATCCCATTCGATACAACAGCCGGCTACACGGCAAGCTGCACCGGAGGGACGCCGGGACAGACACTGCGGCTCTGCCCCAATCTCGGAGCTGGAAGCGGCGGGGCCAATGGCGCCAACGCCCCGCGCTACATCGTGAGCGGGGCCAATCAGGTCGGCTATAACCTTTTCACCGACTCCGGCAGGACGAGCGTGTGGGGCTCGTATACCGGCGGTGGCAACCCGCCGGAGCTTCTCTTGACGCCCGACGGAAGCGGAAACGCCTCCGATACCGGAACGATGTACGGGCGCATCTACGCCGGCCAGCAAACCAAGCCGCCGGGCTCCTACACGTCCTCGTTCTCGGGCTCGCCCGACGCCTCGCTTTCCTGGGCCGTCGACACGGGTCAGGACTGCACAGCGGTCGGAAACTCGAATGCCACTCCATTCTCTTTCGACGTCTCGGCGTCCTACGCGGCCACGTGCACCGTCTCGGCGGGCACCATGAACTATGGGTCGATCCTCGACCTCTCGAGCATCACCGATGCCACAGCCAGCCTCTCCACGACTTGCAGCGCATCGAGCCCTTACACGATTGGGCTCAATGACGGCCTTGCCTCGACGGGGACGCTGCAGCGGCGCATGACCTTCGGGGCCGATCACCTTTCGTACGGACTGTACAAGGACTCGAGCCGCCTGACGCCCTGGGGAAATACGTCGGGCACAAACATGTCCGGTACCGGGACCGGCACGTCCCAGTCCTACACGGTCTATGGGCGCATTCCGGTGCAGATCACCCCTCCCGCCGGAACCTACAACGATACGGTCATCGTAACGGTATCCTATTGACAGGGCCCGCCCGCGTGCCCGTTACGCCGCCTCAGCCGGATTCCGACATAGCTTACGGCTATGGAAACAGAACCGAACCGGCATTTCAGCCGCCGGTCCGTCGCCGATAGCTTTCTCCTCAACCGCGATGCCCGATCGGATGAGATCCGGCGGGCCGCGGCTCAACTCGAACGCCTGAGGAGAACCCCCATGACCAAGCTGCTCATCACCGCTGCTGCTCTCGTTCTCGCCGCTGCCATTCCGGCCAGCGCCAAGACCGATTGCGACGGCGGCTTCAAGACCCACCTCACGAACATGTCGATCTACGTCGACAAGATGTCGGGCTACGAGCTCGCGGACGTCGTCCGCAAGTCGCTCGACGCCTACGATTCCTGCAAGGCCGGCGACACCTTCTCGCCGCACGGCGTCTGGGATCAGATCATTGCCGACATGAAGGCGAAGGCCGGCAAGTAACAAGCTGCCGGGCGCTCGAGGCTTCCGGGCTTCGTGCCTGGAAGCCTCACGTCCCGCAACTCCCTTTCGATCGGGACCTGACGGATCGAGCAGAGAAATCTACCGGTTCCCGAAACCAGAAAACACCGTTCGCGTAACTCGATGCGAGATCAAATCGATCTCAAGCGAAAGCCCCAACGCCGACTGAGCTGGTGCTTTCGCCGTTCACCTCAAACTCAAGGAGAAACCCTATGCGCAAGACTTCTCTTGCCGCACTCGCAGCTGCCATGGCCATCGCCGCCTCGCCGGCGCTCGCCAAGACGGACTGCGACGGCGGCTTCAAGACCCACATGCAGAACATGTCGATCTACGTCGACAAGATGTCGGGTTACGAGCTCGCTGACGTCGTCCGCAAGTCGCTCGACGCCTACAATTCCTGCAAGGCCGGCGACACCTTCTCGCCGCACGGCGTCTGGGATCAGATCATCGCCGACATGAAGGCGAAGGCTGGCAAGTAGCCCAGACCGCCCACGCATTCAGCGCGGTCCGCCCGATGAGGGTGGGCGCTCTGAAGGCGGGGCCCGGCTGCAGACGGGCTCCGCCAAAAATAGGTCGAAGAACTCAACGCGTCAGAGCGCCCCGAGCGGCCTAGAGCGTTCTCCACGTAGGTTGGGTCAAGGCCCGCTTCTTCAGCGGGCCGCGACCCAACGACTTTGTGCACGCCGTGAGATGTTGGGTCGCGCTACGCTTGACCCAACCTACGGCAGTCCGATTCACATCAGGCGGAAAGCGCTCTAGCACCCGCTGCCTTCCCTTGCCAGAGAGGTTGCCATGCTCCTTGCCACCGCTCGCAAACCGCGCACGTTACGCGCCGCCCTCCTCTCCTCCTGTCTGTCGCTGACACTCCTCACAGGAGCCGGTTTCGTCCACGCGCAAAGTCCGGCGGAACGCTCCTCCCTCATTCTCTCGAACCTGCCGAAAAGCGGCAGCCGCGCCTATCGGGACCTCAAGGCCGCCGCCGGCCAGGCCCAAGGCGAGCGGCTCGAGATGACCAACTCGGAAATGTGGTCGATACCCAAGGAAAATCTCGAAGCGTTGAAGATCGTCGCCGCTACGAAAGGCGTCGAGGTCATGCTGCTCGACAGCACATGGAACACCGCGCTTTCTCACATGGACGACAAGAGTGGAATGTCGGCCGAGCAAAAGGACATGATGCAGAAGTCCATGGAAAGCAAGGCCACCATGGGGATCAGCATGATGTCGCTGCCGGATGCAAAGGCACTCGAATACGCGCTCACCCAGGGCATGCACAGTGAGGCGCACGGCTCCTCGCCCGCAAAGCTCGTCATTCCCTTGACCGACACGCTGACCGTGACCGCAGTGCGTACCAGCATCGAGAAAACATCCGACGGCTACATCTGGCGCGGCGTGGTCAACGGAACGGATGATGCCGTGACGCTCATGTGGTGGCCTGCGGGACGTCTCACCGGCCAGATCTCCTATCAGGGCCATGTCTATGCGGTGAGACATATGGGCGGCGCCATGCACGGCGTGGTCGAGATGGCGCCCAAAGGGCTGCCGCCCGAGCACGCGCCCATGGACCCTCAAATGATGAAGAAGATGGACATGAAGGAGGACCCGCTCGTCACCAAGGGCGATGCCGGCATGTTGCGCGATCACGCGACCGGTCCCGACGGCCCGATTGGAAGCACGAGCCGCCCCGATCGCGGCGAGACGAAAGATCTCGAGGACGCGTCACTTGCTCCCGGCCTCAAGTCCGGGCTGGGACGCGGCTCTCTCACGGCTCCGCCGCGCAGCGATGCGACCGGCGAACCCGCCGGCGCCAAGCCGGTCGAGATCACCCTTCTCGTCGCCTACACGAAGGCGGCTCGAAGTCACTATTCGGATATCGAGAAGGACCTCATCGAGCTTGCCGTCGCGGAGACCAATCAATCATTCCGGGCGAGCGGCATCGGCCAGGTGCGCTTGAGGCTCGTCCACGCTTATCGCACTGGCTACGTGGAGAAGGGCAGCCATTTCGAGCACGTGTTCGCCTTTGCCGACAAGGGCGACGGAAAGATGGACGAGGTGCACCGCCTGCGCGACAAGTATAAAGCCGACGTGGCGCTCCTCGTCGTCCACGATCCGAACGGATGCGGGCTCGCGGCAGGGGTCGCGCCCGCGGCCGATCGCGCCTTTGCGGTCGTGCACCACGAATGCGCGGCTCTCAGCTACTCGCTCGCCCATGAGATCGGGCATATCATCGGCGCGCGCCACGACCTTGAGCTCGACGACAGCACGCACCCGTTTCCCTTCGGACATGGTTTCGTCAACGGAACGGCATGGCGCACCATGATGAGCTACGAGGAGAGCTGCGGCGGTTGCCCGAGGCTGCCGATCTGGTCAAATCCGGACATCGAGGTTCGCGGTGTGGCAGCCGGCAACGAGATGGCCAACAACGCCCGCGCCATTCGAGAAGGTGCCGCCCGCGTTGCGGCATTCCGCTGAGGCCATCGCGGTCCGTGGGTAAAATCCATATGACAGGCGTGGTGTCATCCCGGGAGTGCTCGCGCCTTTTCCAGCATGCGAGGGTCGCCGTGAGGGGCTGCACCAGCGAGCGGAAGTCCGAACGTTGGCTCTACCCAATCCTGCGCGATTGTCCTGCCTCGCGGGCGGCATCCTCCTCATCGAAGACCGCGAGCACAGCCGCCAGGCCATCGCGGGCCGCCGCGAAGCCGGCGTAGAGCGCAGCCTCGACGACAACCGACGTAATCGCTTTGCGATCAGCGCCGGCGAGGCGGGCATTGCGCACGTGATCCTTGATGAGGGGTAGGGCTGCGCGCCGCGCAACGAGCGCCGCGAGTCCGACGAGGCTTCGTGTCTCGAGCGCCAACGCGCTCGAGTCGAGGTTCGCGGCAATCAACGCGGCAACCTCTTTCTCTGGTTCGCACCATTTTCCGGCCGCCGGCCGTTGGCTGGCACAGCTCCATTTCACCTTCTGAGCGCGTTTGGCTTGCAGCGTCGACATGGGAGACCTTCAGGGTTGCGGTTGAGCGGGCTGTGATTGAGCGTCTGACAATGGCCCCCGTCTCTGCCGCGCATGGCTCGGATCATCGAGATCGGAGGCGAGATAGGCGGCGGCAGCGAGAGCGGCGGCGATGCCAGCCACCGCAGCACTCCACCCGAGCCGATCGAAGAGCTGGCCCAGGAGCGCCGTGCCGACGAGCCCGCCCAAGAAGTAGGAGGCGAGGTAGATGCCGCTTGCCGCCGCGCGATTGCCTTTGGCCGTGCGGCTCACATAGCCCGTTGCCAGCGCCTGGGCCGCGAACGTGCCGACCGCGACCAGAACGAGCCCCGTGAGCACGAGCTCGAGCTCGGAGGCGAGCAGCAGCGGCAGGCCAAGTCCGGCGGTCCCGAGCGTGGCCCAGAGGGCCCGGCCAGGACCTATCGCCTCGCCGAGCGCGCCAGCGAAGGGCGTGGTCACGATCGACGGCAGGAATACGAAATAGACGAGACCGAGCTGCATCATGCCGATCGACAGGGGCGGGCGCGTCAGGACGAAGTTCACGAAGGTGAACGTACCGATGAAGGCGAACAGAATGGCAAAGCCGATGGCGAATGCGGGCCGCAAGGCGGGGTCCGCGAGGTGCGCCGTCCATGCGCCCATCATGTCCGCCGTCCTCATGTCTCCGGACGGCGGGCCAGCATGGCGCGTCACCATGACACGAGCGAGCATGGCGCCGGCCAGATTGAGCGCTGCGAAGACCAGGAAAGCAGCGGTAAGACCCGAATGCCCGACAACGGTCGCCGAGATGAGCCGGCCGATGAGATTGCTTGCAACGTTCCCCGTGATGTAGGCGGCAAACGCGCTCGCGGCCTCTTCCGCGCTGTAGCGCTCGCCGAGATGGCCGAGGGTCAGGCTGAAAGCCGTGGCCATGAGGACGCCCTGCATGACCCGCAGCGCCGCAAAGGTGGCAAGGTCCGGCGCCCAAGCGAGCAGAGCCGTCGGCACCGACAACAGCACGAGGCTCACAATTATGCCGCGCCGCTGATCGAGCCGGTTGCCAAGGAGCGCCACCCCGAGCCCGGCAACGGCCATGCCGAGCGTACAGGCATTGACCGCGAGTCCCATCGCCGCCGGTGAGACGCCGTAATGGGCGACGAGCGATGGCAGCAGGGCCTGAGCCGCGAACAGATCGACGACAGTGAGAAAGGCGATCAGCGCGATGACGAAAGATCGCGCCAGCCGCAATCCAGCTGCAGCCGGCTGTCTCTTCTCCAATGAGGCGCGATCGAGCTCATCCATGATGCATGTTGTCCCTGGCGGGACACCCGACGTTGGGGCTCTGAGTGCGGTCCCGAGAGGCCGGCGGATGGGCGCGGGGGCCGGCGCCGGAGGACTGCGCCGCGCTCCCCGCACCTGCCGGGCCTACATGCCGTGCTCCTCGGGATCCTTGGCGATGTCGGCAGAGATCAGCACCACGGGCTCCTTGGTGTTGTTCTTCCACCAGTGCGAGAGCCCGCCCTGCTCGACCGAAAGATCGCCGGTCTTGTGCTCGATCGGCACCGTGCAGTGGCTCGAATACTCGGTAACAGAGCCCGACACCACGTAGATCAGGGCGGGGCGGTCGGCGTGGCTGTGCCAGGCCACCTCGCCACCGGGCTTGATGTCGAGACGGCGCATGCGGAAGTGATGGCCGGCCACGGCGACCTTCTCCTTTGAGAGATCGATTTGGCCGAGCAGCTTCTCGGCGACGTCTTTGTGCGCCGTGGCACCGGCCTTCTGGCCGTCGGTCGTCTCCTTGCCGGCGGGACAGGCGCCGGCCAATGCCGACGTTGCACCGAGCACGGCGATGGCGGCGGCGAGCGCGGCGGAGGCCGGGCGCAGGGATCTTGTCAGGGTCATGAGTGCATCCTCGTTATGAATTGCGAACGATGAGAGCCGGGAGTGCCCGTCTCCTGCTCGAGAGGATGCCGCGGAACGCCAGTCCATCTGAAATACCGATTGCGAACCGTAACGATAGCGCCGGGCTATGGCGTGCGAAGCCGAACCGGCCCAGAACCCGCGCTCATCGGACATCAAAGGCGAACAGATCGATGGGCGCCGGCACCCCAGCGACGGCGACGCTCGTCCTGGGCCTCGGCGCGACGCGCGCCCGAAATCCCTGGCGCATGGCCTCCACCAGCGTTGCCGCCGGCACAAGCGCGAGGCTCCCTTCCACCTTGTTGTGCTTCTCGAGCTTGGCGGCGAGGTTGACCGCTTCGCCGATGACCGTGTACTCGAGCCGGTCCTCGTTTCCGAGCGTCGCAAAGACGACGGTGCCGCTCGTGACCGAGCCGTTGACGCTCAGCACGGCAATGCCCCTCCTCGCAAGCTCATCTTTCCAGCTCCTGGCCTCGTCGAGTATTGCTTCGAGCGCGTTTAGCGCGTCCGCTGCCGGCGCTTGCGTGGGCTCGACCGCGCCGAACGTCGCCATCACACCGTCGCCGAGAAACTTGTCGATCACGCCGTTGTTGCCTCTGACGATCGGCACGATGCGCGCATGAAAGCTCGTCAGCATGTCGACGACCTCCCGCGGCGAGACGGTGGTCGAGAAGCGCGTGAAGCCCCGGATGTCGAGCATCATGATGGCGGCGCGCCGCTCGGTTGCCTGGCCGGGCTCGACGAGCGTCTCCGAGCGCGCAATCGCGTCTGCCACGCCCCGCGAGAGGAAGCGGCGCACCTCGCGGCCCGCTGTCTCCTCCCTGATGGCCGTGATCAGCGTGCGTTTTGCTCTCTCGACACCGAAGGCGAGGAGCCCCGTCACCAGGAGAATGGCGAGGATCTTGTCGACCTCGGCTCCGATCAGGATGCGGTTGCCGAGAATATAGTCGCCAAAGCTCCGTGTGATGGTCTCCGGCTCCGAGGCGTAGATCGCCGCCAGCGTCACGACGAGCCAGCCAACCGCCGCTGCGAGGCCGGCCGCCAGCACGTAGCGAGGATCGAATCGCAGGGAGCGCAGCGCGATGAACACGAAGATGTAGATGAGCGTCGGCGCCTTGAGGGAGAAGGCCGGCGGCTGGCCGTATTGGAGGTGAAACGACCAGATGAGGCCCAGAAGCAGCGCCGTGTCGGCAAAAATCGACAGCGCCACGAACCATCCGGGAACCGGCGCGCGCATGATGAGCCAGAGCCTCAGAGCCGAGAAGACAATGAAGCCGGCAAGCGCGACAGGCACCGGAGAGAACATCGACGCATGAGCGTCCTCCGGACGCGGCGCGATCATGTAGACGAGCGCAAAGAGAAGCCCGATGCCGAGCTGGACGAGCCCCAGCAGGCGCTCGCTGTTGCGGTCCTGCTCCCTGATGACAGCCTTGACGCGCTCCGGGAGCTCGCCGAGCGCATCACCGGATGCGGGCGCTCTCGCCTCCTCGGCTCGATTGGACACCGCGTTCTCGTCCCGCCGCATGAACCCGCCCTCCCGCTACAGAAACACCTCCGCGAGGTCGATGCTGCTCTCGCGCCCGACGCGATCGAAATGCGCTTCGAGCCACTCCGTGGCGCGAGTCCTGCCGACGTCGCGCAGCCGCGTCAGAAACTCCCAGTCCGGATTGAGCTTGGTGGCCACTCCGAGCTGGTTCATCTCGGCATCGTCGCGGATCGAGTGAATGCGCATCCGGCTGTATTTACTGGCGTCGAGCGCGCCATCGTCGATGAGCCTTGTCACGAACTCGATCGCGCGCATCTCGCGCATGAGCGACGAGTTGAAGCTGATCTCATTGATGCGATCGAATATCTCCGGCGCCGAGCGGGGCAATCTCGTCCGCTCGATCGGATTGATGTGCACGATGACGACATCGCTCGATGCGCCGTGATAGATGAGCGGGAAAATGGCCGGATTGCCCATGAATCCGCCGTCCCAATAGCACTCTCCATCAATCTCGACGGCCTTGAACACATAAGGAAGACACGCCGAGGCCAGCACCGCCTTGGCCGAAAGCTCGTTGTTCTCGAAGACCTTGATTTTTCCCGTGCGCACGTTGGTCGCCGAGAGAAAGATGCGGGTCGCGCGGTTGCAGCGGGAGAGCTTCTCGAAGTCAACGACCTTCTCGAGCACCTCCTTGAGCGGGTTGAAGTCGAACGGGTTCAGCTGGTAGGGCGAAAAGAGGTGCGTGATGGCCTGAAACGCCAGAAACGTCGGCGAGAACTCGGATTGATAGCCGTAGGCGTGCAGCCAGCGCTCCCACGGAAGCGTGCGCACTGGGCTATAGATCTCGCCGACCCGCGAGATTTCCGTCCAGAACTCCGTGAGCTTCTCGCGCGCGCCGAGTGCGCCGCCGAGCGAGACGCCGTAAGCCATAACGACGGCATTCATCGCCCCGGCGCTCGTGGCACTGACGGCGGCCACGTCGAGGCGGCCGTCCTCCAGGATCCTGTCGAGCACGCCCCAGGCGAATGCCCCGTGTGCGCCACCGCCCTGAAGAGCGAGATTGACGGATTTGCCACCCGATTTGAGCGGTCGATCCGGACGCGGGGCGCGCCGTTCATGCATGTTCATTGGGCGGTCCATCCTCCTTCAACGGGGAGCGCTGCTCCCGTGATCGACTGGGCCGCATTGGTGCAGAGGAACACGGCGAGGGCGCCGAGCTCCTCTGTCGTCACGAATTTGCGCGTTGGTTGCGCGTGGAGGAGCACGTCGCGTACGACCTGCTCCTCTGAGAGCATCCGCGCCCTGGCCGTTTCGGGAATCTGCTTCTCGACGAGCGGCGTCAGAACGTATCCCGGGCAGATCGCGTTGACCGTGATGCCATGCTCGGCGGTCTCGAGCGCGACCGTCTTGGTGAGGCCCAGGACGCCGTGCTTGGCCGCAACGTACGCCGACTTGAACGGCGAGGCGACCAGCGCATGCGCCGACGCCACGTTGATGATCCGCCCCCACCCTCTCGACTTCATCTCGGGCACGACGGCCCTGATGGCGTGGAAGGCCGCCGAGAGATTGATGGCGATGATCGCATTCCACTTGTCGACCGGGAAGCTTTCCACGGCCTCGACATGCTGGATGCCGGCGTTGTTGACGAGCACGTCGACGGGTCCGAAGGCCTGGCGCGCGTCCGACACCATCGCTGCGATCTGGTCGGGCTTCGACATGTCCGCACCCGAGAAGGCCGCCTTGACGCGAAACCGGTCCTCGATCTCCTGTTTGACCTTCTCGATCTCGCCCGCCGGCGCGAAGCCGTTCAGCATCACGTTCATGCCCGCCGCCGCGAAGGCGCGGGCAATACCCAATCCTATTCCGCTCGTCGATCCGGTCACGATGGCGGACTTGCCTCTGAGACCGAGGCTTGCATCCGCCAGTCCTCTTGGCGTCACTTCGCGGCTCATCACGGTCTGCATTGCGCTCGTCCTCACGTGATCACGAAAAAGTTCGGGACCCGGGGGCATGCTCTTGGGGGTGGGGAGACCCCCGGGTCCCAGTTGGCTGACGGAGCAAGGGGACGGAGCCGTCAGCCGGGGGAGGAACTCGTCGTCATGTCTTGGATACGCGGCACGCGGGTTTCGGTTTCCAATCACTGGGCGCCGGCGGTTAACCGACGGGCGTCCTGCTTCGTGTCTCAGAAATTACCCTTCGCGGGAGCCGGTCTCAAATATCGATCGGGACCGGAATCGATAGCCGGCGGCTATCGCTTGACCTGCCGGAGGAATAGAGTGAATCTCGCTCACTGGGACGGAACGTTGCTCGGTTCGCATCCATGGAAATGCATCAGGTCCGCTATTTCCTGGCGGTCTCGCGCACGCTGAACTTCACGCGCGCGGCCGAGGAGTGCCACGTGGCCCAGCCCTCGCTGACGCGCGCCATCAAGCAGCTCGAGGAGGAGCTGGGCGGCGACCTGTTCCGCCGTGAACGGAACTTCACGCATCTGACGGAGTTCGGCCAGAGAATGCTGCCGTTTCTGCAGCAGTGCTACGACAGCGCGGCCTCGGCCAAGCAGCTCGCGACGTCGCTCAAATCGGGCGCGGTGCAGCCCCTTTCGATTGCCCTTTCTCTGGCCGTGAGCGTCACCCTGATCATCGGTTTTCTCACGGAGTTGACACGGGCTTTCAAAGGGCTCGAGCTTCGGTTTCTGCGCGGCACTCCGCAGGAGATCGGAGAGTTTCTGAAGAAGGGTGAGGCGGAGATCGCCATCGCTGGCCCGCTTGGCGAGGAATGGGGACGGCTCGACGCCTGGCCGCTCTTCACCGAGAGGATGCTATTTGCCGTGAACAGGGAGCATCCCCTGGCGCGCGCGGGCGAGGTTGCACCCGAGGCCCTCGCCAAGGAGCGCATGATACGGCGCACGTATTGCGAGCACGCATCCGAATACGAGGCCGCGCTGAGAGCCTGCAATGCCCTGCCCGCACCAGGGCACAGCACGTGCTCGGAGGAGGACTACTTCGCGCTCATCACGGCCAACATGGGGATCGGATTGCTGCCGGAAAGCACGTCGCGGTCGCCGCTCATTACCGTGCTGTCACTCATGGGCATTGACTTCAGCCGCACGATCTATTGCTACGGGGTGGCGGGGCGTCAGCGCTCGACGGCAGCGACGACACTCCTCAAGATGCTGCGGGCGGCCGATTGGACCGAGTTGCTCGCTCCGCCGAAAGAGCCAGCTCCAAAGGCTAAGCCATCGACCGCGCGCGCCTGACCTCGCGCATCAACTCGTCGATATCCATCCGTTTGCGGTAGTCCGGATCGACGAACCGCGCGGCAACCCGCCCGTCCCGCCCGACGACAAAGGTCGCCGGAATCGGCAGCGTCCAGGCATCGTTGCCGTGAAACGGGCTGATATTCCAGCCGGCCTCACTCATGTACCTCTTCTTCTCATCGCCCACGTAGAAGGCGAGGTTGAGAAGCATGGCATAGCCGTTGTCGACGTCGGAAAGGATGGGAAAATCGGCCTCGGCGTCGGCGCCAAGCTCGGAGGTGAAGTGCTCGAGCTCAGGTGTGACGGCAACCAACGATGCCCCCTCCCGGCGCACATCCCCGCTGATCGAAGCCAGCGCACTCGCGTTGATCCGGCAATAGGGACACCAATGGCCGCGGTGGAATGCCACCACAACGGGGCCCTGCTCGATCAGCGATCCGAGATCGACGAGTCGCCCGCTCTGGTCGGGCAACACGAAATCCGGCATCGCGTCACCGGGCATCGGCGCTCCCTCGCCCGCTCCCGCTGTCCTCAACCGGGCAATCATCCTCTCGACGACATCGGCGAATTCCGGACTGTATGCCCTCACATCGTCCGCAAAGGCCTTGAGGCGGTCGGCCAGCGGCGCGTCCATATTGCGGCACCGCAACGTGCTCTCTTCCAGAAGCTCCGATAACGGTTTCTCAGCCATCGACTGACCCGGGTCAGGAAAGTATAAAAACCAACACACCGCGTCCCTGAAGCCGCAGCGAGTCAAACGCCCTCGAAATTGACCTTATCACAGCCAAAACCACAAACAACACTCGCCCGTCCCTACATCACAGCGCGGCCGAACGAAGCGCTGCAAGGATCTCGTCGATGTCCATCCGGTTGCGAAACTCGGGATCGACGTGGCGGGTGATCACGCGCCCGTCGCGCCCGACGACGAACGTCGCCGGTAGCGGCACGAACCAGCCCTCGTTGCCCTGGATCGTCTCGAGATCCGTACCGCGTCCTTTCATCATTTCCTTCAACCGCTCCCCCAGCCACAGGACAAGACCCATCGACAGGGAATAGCCGTTGTCCACATCGGTCAATATTTGGAGCTTGCCCGCCGTGTCACGCCGCAAGGCCTCGGTGAATTGCTGCCTGTCGGGCAATATCGACACCACCTCGGCTCCGCAGCGCTCGATCTCATCGTGGTAGGCGGCAATGGTCTTGAGCTCGATCTTGCAGAACGGACACCAGTGGCCGCGATTGAAGCTCACGACCACAGGACCTTTCGCGAGGAGCTCCTCGAGGCCAACCAGCGCGCCGTGGTGGTTGGGAAGTATGAATGGCGGCATCGGATCCCCTGGTTTCGGCGCCTGCGATCCGATCTCGCCCGCCGTGAGACGTGCGACGAGCGTGTCGTAGGCTTCGGCAAAGGGAAAATTGAGCTCCCGGAGCTTCAACGCATAGGCCTCGAGACGCGCATTGAGCGGCGCGTCCATGACGCAGATCTCCTCGAAGGCCTCTGCGAGTGTTGGTTTCGACGTCAAGCCGGGAGTTCCTTGCCCAGTCCGGTATGGGCATAGAGAATGAGCACATTCGGCAGGACTGCCAAGTAGGGAATGGAGGCCCCTTGCCCGATTGATTGCGCTCAGGGCAGTGGACCTTCCTCCAGCACCTTGGGACCCGCTCGGATTTCAAACCGAACCAAGTCAGCACGCTGAGGCATCCGGCGGCGGGGATTGAAGCGCCAGCCGCCGGATGCGGGCGGCGTCGGGGGAGGCCGTGAGGAACTCGATCGGAGACGGGCCTGCCGTCCTCAGTTGATTCGTTTCCCTTGGCCGGACCTCGATCGCCGGGCTTTCACTTGCCTGGCGCTTAGCGCGCGTCGGCGAAGCCGTGGACCGTCACGGTCGAGCCCGTGCGGGCCAGGTCCTCTACGACGTTGCCGGCAAGAGCGGCGCCAGCAAAGGTGGTGCCGACGAGTGCGGCGAGGATCAGAGCTTTCATGGGTAGTTCTCCAAGGGTTGGGTTTCTGTTCAAGTCCGTTAGCAAGCGGAGCGCCTCCTCGTGGCTGCGGGGTTGCGTCCGTTGAGCGGAAGATGCCCCCTCCGGCCCTCAAGTTGAAATATCGAGACCCTTCGAAATCGATAGCCCTGCGCTATCGCGGAGGTCCCGCCGCTTGCAGGGCAGGACCATCACGACTGGCATCGTCCCCCATATGCACGCCGGCGCCGTCTGCGACGACCGTGTCCATAGAGAGCCGCTATGATCTCATGAGGATTTCGCTATTTCAGGTCGAAAGCCCCCGGCGTCAGACTTCTCCATGACGCCCGCGCGAAGCGCGCGAGCCCCATGCGAAAGGAGAAGGCCCATGTTCCACCGCTTGAAAAAGGCAGCGCCGGCTGCCGTACTCGCCGCCGTGCTCTCGCTTGCCGCTCTTGCCGTTGCGCCCGCCACAGAGGCGGCACAGGCTCCCGGGCGCGACGGGATCGTCCGCGTCAGGAGCGCCTACGGGATGGAGGAGACGATCCAGAAGCTCAAAGACGACATTGCCGCCAAGGGCATCATGTTCTTTGCTGCGATCGATCAGGCCGAGCTCGCCGGCGGCGCCGGAATCAAGCTCAACCCCTCGACGCTCCTGGTGTTCGGCAATCCGCCGCTCGGCATCCAGTTCCTGACCGCCAACCCCAATGCAGGGCTCGACTGGCCGGTGCGGCTGCTCGTAACAGAGGACGACAAGGGGCAGGTGTGGGCCGTCTATACGGACTTCTCTTGGATCGCGCGCCGCCACAACATCACCAGCCGCAGCGCCCAGTTCAAAATGGCATCCGAGGTGATTGCCTCGATCACCTCGAGCGTAACCGCGAAGAAATGAACTCGGGAGTGCGGTCCCGCGCCATCAACGCCGCGCGCCTGCCATAACGGGGCGCGCGGCTCTGCGGTCTCTCCTCGGAACGCGCTGTCCGTACCGTTGTCCGGCTGCGAGTGGCGCTCATTCCTCGCGGAAGGCGCGCTCAATCTGGTCTGTGAGCGGCTTCGTGAGGTACGTCAGGGCCGTGCGCGGCGCCGTCTCGATGTAGGCCTCGACCGGCATGCCCGGCACGAGCTTCAACTTGCCTGCCGCGACGGCATCTGCGTCGTCGACGCGCACGCGCGCGACGTAGAAACTTTGTCCCGACTGTTGGTCTCTGGACAGGTCCGCCGCAACCCGCGACACCGCCCCTTCAATCTCAGGGGTCGTTTGCTGATTGAACGCCGGGAAGCGCAGAACCGCCCTTTGGCCGATCGTGATCTGATCGATGTCCACCGGCGAGACGTGCACCTCGATCGCGAGCGCGTCGTTGTCGGGCACGATGGCCATCACCGTATCGCCCGGACCGATCACCCCGCCCACGGTGTGAACTGAAAGCTCATGGACAATTCCGGAGTGAGGGGCCTTGAGCTCGACGCGGCGCAGCATGTCCTCGGCCGCCACCTTCCGCTCCTCGAGCTCGGCTATGCGCGCATCGATCTCGCGCAGCTCTTTCTGTGCATCGGTGATGGCCGTGTGGTCGATGCTCGTGATCTGCAGCTCCGTTTCCGCGATCTGGCCCCGCGCCCGCGCAATCTGCGCCACGAGCTGACCATGCTCGCCTTCGATCCGCGTTGCCTCGCGCTGCAATTGAATGACCCTGGTGATGGGCAACAGAGCCTTCTTGTACATCTGCTCGACCCGATCGAGCTCCTCGTGAACGAGCTCGATTTCCTTGGACTTGGCCTTGCTCTGCGACTCGAGCCCCGTGATCTCCTGCCTGAACTGGCCAATTCTCTCCCTGAGCTGCGCCTTCCGGCTTTCCGCCATGTGCCGCTTGGCCTCGAAGAGTCGCGTCTCACCGGCCATCACCTGCTGGGCCTTGGTCTGGGCCGCTGCTCCTCCCGCCGTCTCGAAGCTTTCAGGGTAGAGCGGCTGATCTGCGCCGTCCCGCTCGGCGATGAGCCGGCTCCTTCGCCCCAAAAGCTCGACGAGCTGAGAGGAGACGATTGCGTGATTGGCTTTTGTCTGCGTGTCGTCGAGCGCGAGAACGATGTCGCCCTGCTCGACGCGGTCGCCGTTCTTGACGTTGATGCTGCCGACCACGCCGCCGGTCGGATGCTGCACCTTCTTGAGGCTGGTCTCGACGACGATGAGCCCTGGCGCTACGACGGCACCGGTCAACGACGCATTCGTGGCCCAACCGCCGACGGCCACGAAGAGAAGGAGCGCGATGCCGAGACCCATGGCAATGCGATGACGCACATCGCGATCATGCGCTTTTCCATCAACGGCCCGGCCTTGCGATTGCGTCATTGCGTCGTCTCCGTGACGGCACGTTGCATGCTCAATGAGATCGGCTCGGCCTTCATGGCCTGCCCGCGGCGTCGCCCGAGCCGACACTGGCCAGGACCGCGCCGCCGGCCGCGCCCTGGCGCAGCGGCTGCACCTGGTGGATTGGTGTCTTCAAAGCCTTGCGCAGGACATCGTCCTTGGGACCGAAGGCCGTGAGCTGACCAGCGCCGAGGATGCCGACCAGATCGACGGCCGCGATCACGCCCGGTCTGTGAGCCACGACAACGGCAATGCCGCCGCGGGCTTTCACTCCGTCGAGGGCCCTGGCGAGCGCGTCCTCACCCTCGGCATCGAGATTGGAGTTGGGCTCGTCCAGGACAACGAGGAAGGGATCCCTGTAAAGCGCGCGAGCCAAACCGATCCTCTGACGCTGCCCGGCCGAGAGGATAGCCCCCCGCTCGCCGATGCGGGTCTCGTATCCCTCGGGAAGACGCAAAACCAGGTCGTGCACGCCGGCCGCGACGGCCGCGGCGATGACGGCGTCGCTGTCCGGCTCCTCCTCGAAGCGCGAGATGTTCTCGGCGATCGTGCCATCGAACAGCTCGACATCCTGAGGCAGATAGCCGACGTGCCGGCCAACGTCGTCCTCCGACCAGCGATCGAGCGTCGCCCCATCGAGCCGGATCGAGCCGCGCGCAACCGGCCACACGCCGACGAGCGCGCGCGCGAGCGTCGACTTGCCAGCGGCGCTTGGCCCGATAACGGCGAGCGCCTGACCCGCCTTGACCTCGAACGAGATGCCGCTCAGAAGCGGCTTCTGCCCGCCCGGAGCGACGACGTGCACGTTCTCGACCGTGAGAGCGGACTTGGGCGCCGGCAGCTCGATCGGATCGGGCTTGGCTGGAAGGTGGCCCGCAACCGCACGCAGTCGGGCGAGGCTCTGGCGCATGGCGAGAAAGCCCTTCCAGTTGCCGATCGCGATCTCGATGGGATTGAGTGCGCGCGACACGGCAACCGAGGAGGCGATGATGGCGCCGGCCGAGAGCTCACCCAGGATCGTGAGATAGGCACCCAATCCCAGGATGGCCGACTGCAGCACGAGACGGAAGACCTTCGAGATGATCGACAGCCCGCCGGCCTGGTCGCTGAGCTTCTCCTGCTGTGTGAGGTAATCGGCGCTGGTGGTGCGGAACCGTTTCAAGGCACGGTGCCCGAATCCCATCGACTTCAACACCTCCGCATTGCGGGCACACGACTCGGCAGACGTCAGCCTCTGCGCCGCAGCCAATGCCATCTTGCGGCTGCGCTCGTGAGTGAGCCATTCGGTAAGGAGTGTGACCGCGACAAGAAAGAGCCCGGCGCCCGCCGTCACCCAGCCGAGCAGAGGATGCAGCATGAAGACGAACGCAATGTAGACCGGCATCCACGGCATATCGAGGAACGCGATCGGGCCCTGTCCGCTGAAGAAGCTCCGCACCGAGTCGACGTCACGAATGGGCTGCGTTGCCTCTGTCGTGCTTCGCCCCTGCAGCGGCAACCAGACGAGTGCGCTGTGTATCGTCTCCATGAGGCGCCGGTCGATACGGCTGCCGAGACGCACGATGATCTGCGAGCGCACGACCTCGAGGGCGCCTTGAAACATGAACAGCGTGATGGCGAGCGCCGACAGTGCGACGAGGGTTGGAATGCTGCGGCTCGCCAGGACGCGATCATAAACCTGCATCATGTAGAATGAGCCGGTCAGCGCCAGGATGTTAACCGTGCCGGATATGATGACGAGGGCTATTCCTGCGCCCCGAAATGCGCCAGTCAACGGAGTGACTGACTTGCCCCTATCAGCCTTGGGTGTGGCTATCGTCACGCGAACCTCACTCAACGCTTGCCCGCTGCCGGACAAGGTTCCTTCGAGCCCCTGATCAGCCCCGGAGGCAGCAACAAGCGTGCCACCCTACCCGATCTCTGTCCAGGGACTTACGTCGCGGCCTTCAAATCGGATGAACGCCATGCGCTGGCGACCGATGCTGGTCAACTTTTGGGCAGCCTGATCGGAGTGAACCGCCGCGCTTCAACCAAAAGGGCACATCGAACTATCTGTTCACGGGCAGATCGAACGGAGCGCAAAGAAGGCATGTGATCACAAATGCCCGTGTGGGCGAATGATTACGAGTATATTGCGGAAATTTCGCATGCGAAGCCGAGCCCATGAAACCAACCGATTTGGCATAAGACAAAGTCGTTCTGCTTTATGCCGTTCTGGCGTCGGATTATCGCCTTCATCCGGGGGCTTAAGACAGCAATCGCTGTCAATTGAAACCATTAGACCTCCGGGGAATTGAAGTCAGGGACAGGTTCCTGGTACAAGAGTCCCATACGGTGGTCGGCCTCCGAGACATATCTGCAATATGCGTAGCGTTCTAACAGGTCCGAGCAGCGTCCGAACGCTTCGTGGCTTGGTCGCCCGGATCATCAGACCAAGGTCCGAAGGTTTTGAGCGCTCAACAGCCGAGGCAGCGAGCGCCTTTTCCGGTCTCAGTCTGTACAAACAATTTCTGATCACCGCTATACTCGCGCTGATCGCGGGAATGTGGGTTGTCGGCACATGGGTCAACACGCGTCTTGAACCGTACATCATCGGACACGCGGCATCGGAAGCGGCCCTCTATATGGAAAGCTTCATCGAGCCGAAGGTGCAGGATCTTGCGACCGCGCATGACCTCTCCAAAGAGTCCCACGCTGCGATCGCATCCATGCTCGAGCAGGACCCCATTCGGATAAGGGTCGGCTCCATAAAGATCTGGCGGCCCGACGGCTCTATCGCCCACAGCGCCGACCCTTCCCTTGTCGATAGGACGTTCCCCGCCCAGGACTCCCTGAGGAAAGCAATCGCCGGTCACGTCGCGGCGGGAGCGGTCGACTATTCGAGCCCGTTGCACGTCCATGAGCAAAGCCTGGGACGCGATCTCATCGAGATCTTCTCGCCGATGCACGAGCTCGGCACAAATCGCGTCATCGCCGTCGCCCAGATCTATTATGACGGGGCCGAGATCCGTGCGAGCGTCGAGGCCGTTCATCGCCAACTGTGGATGGTGCACGGTCTCGTAACAGTCGTCGTGCTGTTTCTGTTGTCGGTCGTCGTCGACAAGGGCTCGAGCGTCATCGACAGGCTGCGGAAGCAGTATACCGCAGAGATCGAGGCTCAAGCCCGGCTCATCGAGAAGAATCGGGAGCTGCAGGGGCGCATTGCAGCCGCCCATGTCCGCTCCGTCGAGGTGAACGAGCAACTCCTGCAGCGCATTGGCGCAGAACTGCACGACGGGCCGGCGCAATACCTGAGCTATGCCCTTCTTCGTCTCGGCGAGATCGATCCACGCGACGAGAAGACCGAAAGCGACGACGCCGAGTCGGTCGGGCGGGTGACGGATTCGCTGCAAATGGTCCTCACCCAGGCCCTCAAGGAGCTCAGAAATCTCTCGGCGGGGCTTTCTCTGCCTGAGATTCAGGCCTTGCCCGCGGACAAGGCCATCGCGCTTGCCGTCAGCAGCCACGAGCGGCGCACGAACACCAGAGTGAGCTGCTCGATCGAGCCGCTGCCGGAGGATCTGCCCGTCACCGTGAAGACCTGTCTTTACAGGTTCACTCAGGAAGGTCTCAACAATGCCTTCCGGCATGCCGGCGGGCGCGAGCAGAAGGTTGTCGCACGCCTCGAGGGCGAGACGCTCCTGGTGCAAGTCTCGGACGGCGGCCCCGGCTTCACCTCGGAGGCACTAACGGCCGCCTCTGCTCCCGAGGCTCGATTGGGGCTCAGGGGCCTCAGACACCGCGTCGAATCCCTAGGTGGCTCGTTCGAGGTCCACTCCTCGCCTGGCGCTGGAACAAGTCTCTTCATGAGTCTCAATGCCCTGAATGGAGTGCGTGGCGATGACTAAGCGAATTCGCGTGCTGGTGGTCGACGATCACCCTCTGCTGCGCGAGGGGCTGGTCCACGCGCTGCAAATGGACCCGCAGATCGTGTGCGTGGCCCAGGGGGGCTGCGCCAGCGACGCGGTGCGGCTCGTCGCCGAGCACGGGCCCGATATCGCCATCCTCGACGTCAATATGCCGGGCAGCGGCCTCGCGGCTGCCCGCGACATACGCCGTGTCTCCCCCGGGGTGAAGGTTATCATGCTTACCATTGCCGAGAACGAGGAGACGGTCCTCGAGGCATTGGATGCCGGCGCGCGCGCCTATGTTCTCAAAGGGGTCACGGGATCGGATCTGGTCCGCACCGTCCAGACCGTCTGGCAGGGTGAATCCTACATTTCACCGGGGCTCGCCGCGCGCCTGCTGATGAAGCGCCAGACGGCCGAGCAGAAGGAGGCGCCATCGCCCGACGGCGATCTCACACACCGCGAGGAGCAGATCGTGCGCCGTGTCGCAAAGGGCCTCACGAACAAGGAGATCGCCCGAGAGCTCGACCTCAGCGAAAAGACTATCAAGCATTACATGACCAACGTGCTGCAGAAGCTGCACGTGCGCAATCGCGTGGAGGCCGTTCTGGCGCTGAGGCGGCGAGGCGAGGCGGGAATGATCTGACCGGGTTGGCGCCCTGGCTGAAATCGCGGTGTGCCCGAAGCGCACCAGCGCGCCAGATCAGATGAAGATGAAGCTGTCCACCGCCGAGAGACGAATGCCGAGCCCGGCGTCCTGGTCGACGCGCAGATCCGCGAGATGCACGTTCTCGAGCACGATGCTGTTGTTCTCGTCGATCTGAATGTAAAGCCCGAGGTCGTCCTCGCGGGCAAAGAGATCCAAGAGAAGGCCGAGCTTGTCCGACACAGAGAGGCTGTGGTCGAAACCGAACAGGTCATCGAGGAGGACGAGCCTGTCGGAATTGCCAGTGCCCGTGCCGGAGCTTCCGGAGCCCGAGCTGCCCGAGCCGAGATTGAAGTCATGAATGATATCATGACCGATTGCGGCGACCGCCAGATTGCCTTCGACATAGGACGCGCGGAAGACGAACGTGTCGGAGCCGTCCCCGCCGGTGAACTCGTTGTCCTGGCTGTTACCCTCGAAGATGTCGTTGCCGTCCGAGCCCACGATATTCTCGACATTAGCGAGGATCGCCACGACGCTCAAGCCGTCACCCGTCAACCTTGCGAATGCGATGCCCTCGAGTGGGTTGTCGACGAGCCCGGCTGGTGGGGCCTCCTCTCCGAGGTGAAGCTCGACCCCCTGCGGGCCGGATGTCAGGCGGCTGAAATCAATCGTGTCGGAGCCGGATCGTCCATCGAAGAACGAGGGGCCCCATTCGCCCGCGGAAACGACGCCGTAGGTGTTTGCGGAACTGTCACCCAAGATGATGTCCGCTCCCCCGCTGCCGACTATGCTCTCAACGGTGGCCGCCGGCCCCTGCGCATCGGCCGAGCCTTGGGACCACGCAATCAGAGCGAGATCGATGTCCCGCGTGCCCCCGTGCGTGGAGACCAGCGAGCCTGTCAGATCAATCGTCTCGCCCGTGCCGGGATCTGTGATCTCGATCCGGACGCTGCTCTCCAGATCAACGGCGATACCCTTGGCATCGAATGGCAGAATGGCGGCACCGCGGTGCTCCGAGGTGCCCTGCTCGCCGCTTCCCACCTCCGGCATGAGTCGGCTAAAATCGGCTCTATCCCCGTGGTCATCGATGACCTCGAGGCCGCTCGAGGGCGCGCGATCGGAAAGAGCGGTCTCGCTGCCCCCTGCATAGACATCGAAGCCGTAGCTCGGGGCTGCCCCCGCGGCTCCCTCACCATCGCTGGCAGAGTAGACAAAAGCATTGGCCTCCTCGTCACCGATCATGACATCGTCACCGATGGTGCCGATGATGGTCCCCACGCCCTCGATATGGGCGATCGGCGTGACGGCAATGCCGCTCTCGTCGAGCTTCCAGACTTGAATCGTGACCAGACCGACGGCGCTCGTCGCGACCTCGTCATGGGCGTCGAGATCGACGAGCACACCGTTACCGGCGCTTACGATGTCGAGATCACGAAAGGACAATGGCTGACCGCCATCCTCTCGAGCCTCTTGAGCAACCACACCACTGGAAGATGTCTCGCCGCCGACAATCGCCGGCTGCCCATCACTATCAGGCGTAATCTCGAGCCCGGACAGATCGAGCGTATCGTCGCCGCCGTTGCCAATGATCACATCGACGCCGTCATCCTCGTTTCCCAGCGCCAGGATGAACGTATCGTCGGAGGTGCCCCCGATCAGAATGTCGAGTCCACTCGTCCCGAAAAATGTCTGTGCCGGCTGCGTCCCGACGGATGTCAGACCCAGGTTCTTGGATTGGGGCAGCAGCGGGGCCTCGCCTTGCAAGGCACCAAGGGCCGCCGCGTGATAGCTGGAGCCACCGCCACGACCCGTCGATTGAGGCTGCTGCTCCGCTTTCGGTTGATTTTCACCCGCCGATGCCGAGCCCGCGCTGGCAGGGTCGGCATCCTGAGGCTGCCCTTCGCCGGCATCCGCCGCATTCGACTTGCTGCCGACCTTCTCGGTGGCGCCGCTCAGCCCCTGCCCGTTCTCATCGACGACAGCCGGGATCAGCTGGCCATCCTCGAGCGCCGGCCCATCGCCCTGCCGGACCGATGTGTCGTCCCGGTCGGGCTCCTCACCAGCCGAACCATCGTTTTCGGATTTGGCCGGGCCCGCAGCAAGGGCATCGAGATCTGCCGACAGTGCGGAAAATAGGGCAACGGCCGTGAGGAGCTCGACACTGTCGAGAACTGGGTTTGCCGGGCTGGCGCTGCCCTGAGACGGTTGGGATCCACGCGGACCACTGGCCGGCGACGCCTGACCCGTTGCCTGCAGCGATGGTGACCCTCGCTGTTTTTCACCCTGGCGTCCCGCCGTCGGCACGCCGCCCGTCTCGCCCCCTGTCTCATCGACAAGGTTGCCGTTGACGCTG
>Ga0233425_10000860_pt1 | contig 73664 bp, 67 predicted proteins | sample Watercolumn_Towu_2_FD_181712 | JGI IMG/M metagenome (GOLD analysis project Ga0233425, IMG submission 181712) | Freshwater microbial communities from Lake Towuti, South Sulawesi, Indonesia - Watercolumn_Towuti2014_140_MG | ecosystem: Environmental > Aquatic > Freshwater > Lake | place... | reverse complement strand
TGACAAATCTTTTTTAAAAATAATTGGAAAAATAGCGGATTTTTGTTAATTTGGATATAAATAAATTTTGAATTATGAAAATCGGTTATTTACAGTTTAAGCCCAAATTATTTGATGTTGAAGAAAATATAAAACGGATAGATGAGTTAATCGGCGATAATGATTTTGATTTGCTTGTGATTCCTGAACTTGCAAGTACGGGATATTTGTTTGTGAATAAAAGCGAACTGCAGAAATATTCCGTTCCAGCCGGAGAAGGAATTTATTTTGAGTATCTGAGATATACATGTAAGAGAAAGGATTGTTTTATTGTTTCGGGATTTTGCGAGAGGGAACGCGGACGTAAAGTCCGCGGCTACGAGGAAGATGGGATTAATTATTATAATTCATCGATATTAGTTTATCCAGATGGAAATTACAACGTGTACAGGAAGATACATTTGTTTAATGAAGAGAAATTTTTGTTTGAGCCGGGGAATTTACCGTTTGAGGTTAATGAGATTGAAGGGAAACGATTCGGGAAGGCAAGAGTGGGGATGATGATTTGTTTTGACTGGATTTTTCCGGAAGCCGCACGGGTATTGGCTTTAAAGGGTGCACAGATTATATGTCATCCGTCAAATCTTGTGATGCCGTATTGCCAGAAAGCGATGTATGCAAGGGCGGTAGAGAATCATGTTTTTATAATCACTGCTAACAGGTTCGAAAAGGATGTAAACGGAAATAAGGAAGTTGAATTTTCAGGGAGAAGTGTGATTTTGAATACAAAGGGAGATTATATTGCGGAAGGAAGTGCTGATAATGATGAATGTATGATTGTTGAAATAAATCAATACGAGGCAAATGATAAGATGATTAATGAGAATAATAATGTGATACAAGACAGGAGGGAGGAATTTTACAATTAGTAATCAATAATTTATGAGTTAAGAATACAGAAATCAGAATTCAGGAGTCAGAATACTGAGGGAAGAAGGAAGAGGGAACAGGGAAGAAAACAATAAATAAGGAATAGTAAATAATATTTCATTTCAGATTGAAGATTGCAGATTAATGAACAATGAGTAATGATTAATGAATCCCGATACGCTACGCTTTCGGGATGCCAGCCCTAAAGGGCTAAACGGCATAATGAGTAAAGAACAATGATTAATGAACAATGATTAATAATTCAGGAGTTAAGAATACAGAAATCAGAAGTCAGGAGTCAGAAGACAGAAGTCAAAGGTCGAAAGTAAAAAAGGTTAAAAGTAGAAGATAAAAGGTCATACAAAAAAGAATTGGATAAAAAAACAAGGGGGCATCTGTCTATTGCAGACAGGAGCCCCCTTGTCTATTAGATAAAAATCCTTGTTGTTTTATTTAATCAGGACGAGTTTTTTGACGTCTGAGAAATTGTCTGTTTGAATTCTATAGTAATAAATTCCTGAAGATAATTTCAATCCATTGAAAATAATTTCGTGAGTTCCTGCGACCTGATTTTCATTTGCAAGTTCTTTTACGAGTTTGCCCGTATTGTCATAAACATTAAGTTTAACAAAGGATGCTTTGGGTAAATCATATTTAATAACAGTTACGGGATTGAAAGGATTCGGATAATTCTGATAGAGACTGTATTTTGACGGAAGCTGTGTTTCGTTTTCATTAGTCGAAACAGTCAATGAAGCAACTTTCAATACGATATCATTATTCGGGTCGAATACGAGTGTAGTAGGTTGTCTATAGAAATTATTAATAAATTGCTGGTTGTTTACAGTATTCATAACCCTTATAGTAGTATCAGAGCCAGTAGAAAATGAAATACGATAAGTTAAAGGCATTTGATGGAACGGAGTATTGACCTGAGTTTGATTTGCAGTGAATCTAACTCTCCACTGCCCCCCACCTAAATTTGATATTCCATAAGAATTAGCATAGACAGGGTGTGCAGGCTGCATAATCCATTCATTAAAGAACCAATCGTAATTCTGTCCCGTATATGAATTAAATCTGGTCATAAAATCAGCTGTAACAGCTGATTTATGTTTAAAGTTTGCAGTATCTGCACAGTATGAACGCAGTGCATTAAAAAATAGTGTAGTATCCTGCATAACATATCTTAACATATGAAGTACACAGGCACCCTTATTATATGTTACTGCAACATTGAAAAGAGAATCAACAGGCGGTGTAGTATATTGCCATGCGGGAACATATATAGGTCTTGGATTATTTGAGCCAAGGTAATTTGTTGCATCACCGTTAATATCACTTTTATACGAAGAGTATCCGCCTGTATATTCATACCAGATAGCTTCGAGGTAGGTAGCAAAACCCTCATTAAGCCATATATCAGCCCAGGTTCCGCAGGTAATCATATCACCAAACCACATATGAGCATGTTCGTGAGAAGTGAGATTAGCCGTCCAGCAGCCGGGACAGAAAGTAATTAAAGTCTGATTCTCCATCCCTCCCCAGGTAAATCCGCTTGCGGGAGCAGTTGTAAATCCTCCTTTCTCGAAAGGATATTCTCCGAATTTTGAAGAGAAATATGTTGTCATATTCAAAATGACACTTGAGGACGATGAAGTGTTTTCACCGGAATTCCAGTAATACCTCATTGGTACACTATCAGCAGGATTAGAAATTTTATGCCAGTACAAGATAGTCATATTATAATTTACTTTCCCTGTAAGGACGACCAGATAAGTAGCGACATTATCCCTGCTAATCCAGTGATAATAAATTGTATCTCCCGTGACTGTAGAATCGTTCAATCTTCCGTTTGAACCGAGTCTTACGTTTGATGGAACTTTAATAGTCATATCAACGGTAGCTTTATCGGAAGGTTTATCCCAGCACGGAAACCATTTTCTGGCACCTTCTGGTTCTGCATCAGTAAATACACCGCCATTTCCGACATAGAATGCATTATCGGCAATATTAAGGTGACGGAAATAGATTTTAACCTGAACCACTTCATTTACGTTGTATGTTCTATCCATCGTGATAGTAAGCATATTTGAGACCTGAGTGAATGCAAGAGTTGCATTAGACGGATAAAGACGGACCGAATCAATTGCCAGAGAAGTATTAACAGCATTCAATTTAATACTGTTTAAAGTAGAATCTACTCTGAACTTGACAATAGAATTTGCGGTATAAGTTCTGGGATAAGGGGTTTTAAAACAATCATAAATATTAAAAAACATTTTATAATCGAGTACGTCGAAGGAGTGACGCGGAGAATTCTGGGATTCAGGGGATAATTTGATGTAATTTGGGTTGTGTATTTTCTTTTGAGAACAATAATCAGAACCTTTCATTGTAGAGATATCCTGAGAAAAGAGATTTATTGTTCCAAAAAGGAAAACAAGGGAAAGTACTAAGTATTTCATATTAAATAATTTTGTTTATAACCTTGTAAAATAGTAAAATCAATTAATAATTAGTAATTAAAAAGGAGTGAAGAATACAGAAGTCAGGAGTCAGAAGTCAGGAGTCAGAAGTCTAAGTGAAGAGTTCTATCAATGAATAATTATTAATTAACAATGATTAATAAATAATGAACAATAAGTAATTAACAAAAAATAAATAGTAGATTATTTTATGAGGAGCATTTTGATTGAGGCGGTGAAATTTGGGGTTGAGATTCGACAGAAGTATATACCTGAAGGAAGACCTGAAGAATTAAATGTTAGTTTATAGCGGTCAGGTTTTTGTTTTCCGTTAACAAATACTTTAATTGTTCTGCCGAGTAAATCGTAGATAGTAACATTCACATCTTCGTAATTCAGAATTTCATATTCAATTGTGGTTGACGGATTAAACGGATTGGGATAGTTCTGTGCAAGTTCATACCTGACCTGAGTTACAGGCTCGTCACCTGTTTTATCTTTAAGAATTTTATTATCAGGGTCGAGTACAATGTATTCAGGTTTTCCAGTTACCTGAATATCAAAATTCTGTTCCGATGCATTATTAAAAACATTTGCAGTGGTATCACCTGATGAAGTTGTAATTTTTATATCCACAGGCATTGTAAAGAACTGCGGATTCGAATTTTGCTGTTGTTTCAGATTAAGATGTACAATATATGTATTCGGTCCCGATTGTGAATATGACCAGTTGACAATATACTTAGGGTAATTTTCCCCATAAATCCATTCACTGAAAAAATAATTCAGCGGGAAGCCATAAACCTGTTCTGCATTTCTCTGGAAATCAGATATAACCGCAGTCTTATATGCAAGAGAAGAATCATTTATATATTTTTTCATAATTCCGAAAAACAGTGAATCTCCTGTAATACTTCTCAGCATATGCAGAACCACTGCCCCTTTAGAATAACTGCGGTTTGCGTCGAAGATTTCCGAAATGTTATTATCATTCTGAACATAAATGGTTCCTGTTGCTCTTTTTGCTTCGGTCATTTTTGCCCTGATGAAATCCATATAAGCAGTACGTCCGGAAAAATTTTCGAGAAATAATCCTTCACAAAATGTAGCAAATCCCTCGTGAAGCCAGATATGGCGCCAGTTTCTGCAGGTGATTTTATCGCCGAACCACTGGTGTGCAAGTTCGTGTGCAATGATACCGTCAAAAAATGCTCCCATTGAAGAGATGGTCTGATGTTCCATACCTGCAAGTTTACCAAATTCAGCGTGTCCGTATTTTTCATTTATAAACGGATACAGACCGAATTTATTTGAAAACAAATTCAGCATATATGGTGTTTTATCAAGAAATTGTTTTGCACTCTGAAAATGTTCGGGATAAATATAATGAATAACGGGCATTGAATCACTTAAAGTATATTTAAAATAATTTCTGTATTCGGTATAGTTTGTAATTGCAACTGAAATCAGATAATTTGAAAGCGGATAATGTGATTTCCAGCAATAAGTTTTTGTGCTATCGGGATTATTAATTACCTGAATAAGATTTCCCTGCGAAACACCTATTAAATTCTGCGGACATTTTATTTTAACAGAAACGGAATCGGATTTATCATCGGGAGTATTTTTGCAGGGGAACCAATCGCTTGCACCGAATGGCTGGCTGAGAGACCATATCGAAGGGGTTGAATTATGCGTACCGAATATGAAACTGCCAAACCCTGTAGGGACGGGGGTTCCGTGATAGTATATGATAACGGAAACGTTTTCATTACGATAGTAAGTTCTGTCGAGTGTAATATTCAGGATGTTATTTGAGAAATTAAAATTCAGAAAAGTATTTTGTAATTTTATTGAATCAACCGAAAGATTATTGTTTAAATCAAGAAAGAAAGAATTTATTGAAAATGATTTGACAGAAAAATAGATGCCGGTTTTTCCTGTTAGCAGAGACGAATTAGTTTTAACATCAAGGAACAAGTCATAATATTTTACGTCGATAGTTGTATCGCTGTAATATTCATTTATTGAATAGAAGTTTGTTGGGAAGTTTGAAAATTGGGGACAGGAATAACTTGTTAAAGGACAAAGAATAGTTGAAAAAAATAAAAAGAAATAAAAAATTTTGAGTGGATTCCAGTGTTCCCAGCCTACGCTGGGACTGGAATGACAAAAATTTTTTGATACTTTAAAAAATTTTATTTGATCCAAAACTTATAATAAATTATATTTTTTATCATATATTAAAATTAGTTTTGCAGTAAATCAAAAAAAAGTTAAAATAAAAGAAATAACTGAAAGGTATTCGAAAAAAGAAGGAAATTTACTAATTTTAGACTTTTTTTCAAAAAAACGTTCAAAATCAAACATTTTTTAGAAAAATCCGGAAAATATGCATTAAACTATATATTGATTATTAAATAAATTTAATAAATATTATATATATTTAAATAATATTTTTATTAATATAATATAATAAATAGCCGGGAGGAAATTGAGATGGCAAAAATTGAGGAATATAACGGAAACAAAATTTTATGTTTGAATCCTGAAGACAGGTTTCCATTCAAATTCGGATTAAAGAAAGCTCAGATGATTATGGAAAACTTAGATACGATAAAAGTTTTCATTAAGAATGAAGGTAAGAGTTTAGACGAAGACGGAAAGAAAGAGGAATAGTTAATTTAAGATTTTACATCTGTAATCCGGTAAAGAATCCATATAAAAAAAATTTTACCGCGTAAAGAAAACATTATTTAAATCATCTTCGGAAACGAGGACTTCCCTGCCTTTTGCTCCCTGAGTAGGTCCGACAATACCCGCAACTTCCATCTGGTCAACTATTCTTGCGGCACGTGCATATCCGAGTTTCAATCTTCGCTGAAGTGTTGAAGTAGAGCAAATACCAAGTTTTACAACAAGCCTTGCGGCTTCTTCAAACATTTCATCCCATTCATCATCCCCTATTGACCCTGAAGATTTCTTTTCGAAAATTGACGGGAGCAAATATGGTTTTGTAAAACCTTTCTGCCTTCCGATATATTCAACCATTTTTTCACATTCATCGGTGGTAATATAGGCGCTTTGAATTCTGATTGGTTTAGGTGCTGAAGAAGACATATACAGCATATCACCATTGCGCAATAACTGGTCGGCTCCACCCATATCGAGAATAGTTCTTGAATCAATTTTAGAAGCTACCTGATAAGCAATTCTGACGGGGAAATTTGCTTTTATAACACCGGTGATAACATCGACAGACGGTCGCTGGGTTGCAACGATTAAATGAATACCCACAGCCCTTGCCATTTGTGCAATTCTTGCAATCGGGTCTTCGATATCACGTTTTGCTGTAATCATAAGGTCAGCAAGTTCATCTATAATAACTATAATAAACGGCATTCTTCTATGAGTAACTTCATCATTGTTCTTCAGTTTACCTTCATCATATTTTACATTATATGCTTCGATATTTCTAACACCTGCATTTGCAAGTCTGTCATAGCGTTTTTCCATTTCCATTTCAAGACTTTTCAGGATTGAAACTGCACTTGCAGAACTTGTAACAATACTTTCGTTCAAATCCCGTGAAGTGGCAAGGAAATGATTTCGAAGATTGGAATATAATCCGAGTTCAATTTTTTTAGGGTCAATGATAACGAATTTTAAATCCGCAGGGTCAAGCTTGTATACAAGACTTGCAATAATAGAATTAATTCCGACGCTTTTTCCCGAACCTGTTGAGCCGGCAATCAGTATATGCGGCATTTTGGCAAGGTCATCGACATAAATTTCTCCGTCAATCATTTTACCGAAAGCAATCGGAAGAATGCATTTAGAATCGTTATATCTTTTCGACATAAGGATTTCTTTAATCCTGACAATCTGTGCTTTTGAATTCGGGATTTCCACGCCCACTGTGCCTTTGCCGGGTATTGGGATTATCATACGGATTCCTTTTGCTTTCATAGCAAGTGCAATATCGTCCTGCAGGGATTCAATTTTAGAAAGCTTAACGTCGGGTGCGGGAATAAGTTCATACAATGTAACAACGGGACCCGGAGTTGCCATAACTTTTTCGATTTCAATTCCAAATTTCAGAAGTTTTTCCTGAAGCAGTTTTCCGTTTAGTGTAAGTTCATCATCCGGAATCACTTCGGATTCTTCAAAAGTTGGATTGATTAAAATATCAAGTACAGGTTTTTTATAATCTTCGAGTTTTTCATCAACTTCTTCTTCTTCTTCCTCTTCAATTTCTTCATCGAGAATTTCTTCTTCTTCAACAGGTTCTTTATTCTGTTTAATTTTATTTTTTAATGGTGTATTTGTAATTATTTCCCCCTTATCGGTATTTTCCGTTTCTTTTTCCGATTCTATTTCCTTTTTGATATCGAGAAGTTCCTCTGTAATTTCACCAAGTGTTTTTCCATCTGCATTTTCTTCTTCTGCCGGAACGGGAACAGGTGCGGGTCGGTTGATTTCAGTTTCTTTTATTACCGGTTCTTCCTCAACAGGTTTTGTGAATTTCGCCTTTTTTATTTTATCCCTTTCGTGTTCGAGTTCTTCATCGATAGATTCTTTTTCCTTTACTTCTTCGACAGGTTTTTGTTTTAATTTTTCTGTTTCTTTATCTTTTAAAGCCTGTTTTTCGTGCCTGAATTTTTCTTTAAACTTCTCAAAAAATATTTTTATTCTTGCAAGAGTTTTAATAATATTATTATCGAACATAAAGAAAATAATAACCGAAAGCCATAAAACAATAATCACGCAGGCACCTATTGTTCCTGTAATATATGTCAATGTTCTTGCAACAAAATCACCTGCTCCGCCGGAAAATAAGACATAATCATAAGCCGGGAGCAAAATCTGAAGTATCCCTGCTGCAGAAGAGAGTCCGACCATTAAAAGTAAAGCATAAGTGCCGAATGTTACCGGAGGAATCAGTGATTTTTTTCGTATTAGATTAATTCCGAAAAATATAATTATTGCCGGAAATAATACGACAAAATATCCGAAAGTATTTCTAATCAGAAAATTTGAAACATAAGCACCAGAAAGCCCGAGCCAGTTGTTAATATTTACGCTTGCCGGGTCTTTTTTAATAAACGACCTGAGTAAATCAAAAATACCGATATTGTGAATAGCACTGTAATCCCTCTGCGAGTATGTAAATATTGAAATTAAAAGTAAAACCGCAATCAGTATCAAAAAGAATCCGAGAATTTGCAATTTTGCTTCTTTTGAGATTTTATAGTCCTGAGGTTTGGAATCTCTTCGCGGGCGGGTATTACCGGGTACAGGATAGCTGTTTTTATTTAATTTTTTCTTTTTTATTTTCCCCATCCGTTTCCGGTAATATTATTAATTTTTATTCAGAGTAATTTTTTTGAGTTTGGAGTTATTCACTGTATCAAAGTTTTCTATAAATTTTATCACACCATTCTTATACATAGGTATTTTGTTAAAAGAATCAATTCCTGAACAATATTCAAGGTCGCTTTCAAAGCCAAGAGATTCGAGGAATTTTCCGTGCTCGCTCAGTTTATACATTTCCTGAATTTTCTGCACAGAGGGTTTGCCGAATTCCATTCCATAGTACTTTGCAATAAGTTTTGCCGCAATTTCTGCATCTTCGAAATAATAATTCAGGTCTTCGGTTTTATTTTTTATAAGCATTCTTAAAATCATACCCGCACACACATAATCCTCAAGGCAAAAATTATTTATTTTTCCCGAACAAATTAAAATAATATCTTCATTGAGTTGCTTAATGTACTCTACAATAGCGGAAATATTCAGGAAACTTGCAAGAACGGAATTTTTTGCAAAACGCGATTTCACAATTGTTACGCTTCCGTTTGTTGTGCTGAAGACAAGTGTTTTGTCCTTAATTTTTGATTCCTGATATTCAAACGGAGAATTACCGAGGTCAAATCCTTCTACTTTTTTTCCTCCTCTTTCACCGCAAAGCAAAGCATTTTTTCCTCTGCCTTTGGAGATACGGGCTGCAGTTGTTGGATTTTCTGCGGGAATTACCTCCTTTGCACCATTAACAAGTGCTGTCAGAATAGTTGTGGTAGCTCTAAGCACATCAATAATTACAACATTTTTATCTTTCAGAATGAGGTCATCCTGAATTAAATAATGCGTTGGATATATTTTAAAATGTATCATTTAAATAAATTTAATTCAAAAACGGAGTCTTAACAATTTTCGCATTTACTTTTTTATTTCTCACAAGTATTTCAATTTCCTTGCCTAATTCATTGTAGCCATTATTAATATAAGCAAGTCCGATATTTTTTTCAAGCACCGGGGAAGGACCGCCGCTTGTAACATAACCTATTTTCTGAGTGCCCGAATATACTTCCTGCCCATGCCGGGCAACGAGTTTATCTTCTATAATAAAACCGACAATTTTTCTTTTCAATCCATCTTCCTTCGATTTCAAAAGTGCATCTCTCCCGATGAAATCTCCTTTATCGAGTTTTGTAATCCATCCAAGACCTGCTTCAAGAATATTTGTATCTTTATCCATATCATTTCCGTAAAGCCGGAATGCATATTCAAGTCTGAGAGTATCTCTTGCACCAAGTCCGATTGGTTTAATATTAAATTCTTTACCTGCATCGAAAATTGCACTCCAGAGTTTTTCGGATTTTTCAATATCGGAATCAATATAAATTTCAAAACAAACTTTTTCGCCAGTATATCCCGTATGGGAAATAATTGCATCAATCCCGTCAATTTTTCCTAATTCAAAAGAGTAATAAGGAATTTTCGACAAGTCAGTATCTGTAAGTTTCTGCAGAGTATGTATTGAATTTTTTCCCTGTACTGCAAGCTGGGAAGTTTTATCGGAAATATTATTGAGTTCAGTTTCTCCGAAAACATTATCGCACATCCATTTGAAATCTTTGTCTACATTTGCCGCATTAATTACGAGAAGGAAATAATCTCCGCAATGATAAACCAGCAAATCATCCACTACTCCGCCTGTAGGATAGCACATTGCAGAATACTGTACATTTCCTTTTTCCAACTTCGAAACATCATTTGTTGTAATTTTTTGAACAAAATCGAAAGCGTTTTTTCCTCTGACTTCGACTTCACCCATATGCGAAACATCAAATACGCCTACGGAATCCCTAACAGCCTTATGTTCAGAGACAATACCGTCATAAAGAATCGGCATTTCAAATCCGGCAAATTCAACAATTTTAGCACCGTGTTTTCTATGCATTTCGTAAAAAGCAGTCCGCTTCACAATAATAATAATTTAATTTTAAAAATAATAATATAGTTATCTGAAAAAAATAATTTCAGAAAAAAAATCAACCCTGCAGTTTATTCCAATCGGCAAGGAAATTTTTAAGACCGATATCCGTCAGAGGATGTTTTACAAGCTGTTCAATTACTTTAAAAGGCATTGTACAAACATCAGCACCCATCAATGCAGATTCAACAAAATGCATCGGATGACGGATAGAAGCTACAAGCACCTGGGTATCGAAATTATACTGGTCATAAACGGTAATTATCTGTGATATTAATTCCATACCGTTTTGAGAAATATCATCAAGCCTTCCGACAAACGGGCTGACAAGATATGCACCTGCTTTTGCGGCAAGGAGTGCCTGAGAAACAGAAAAACATAGGGTAACATTAGTTTTGATTTTTTCAGAACTGAGAATTTTTACAGCTTTAAGTCCTTCTTTGATAAGAGGAACTTTGATTACAATGTTTTTATGAAGTTTTGCAAGTTCTCTTCCTTCTTTAACAATTCCATCACAGTCTGTAGAGACTACTTCTGCACTTATATCACCGTCAACAATTTCACAAATTTGTTTTAACATCGATTTAAAATCCTTGTGACCTTCTTTTGCAACGAGAGAAGGATTGGTAGTTACACCATCGAGAAGACCCATATCAGCGGCTTCTTTAATTTCCTTTAAATTGGCTGTATCAATGAAAATACGCATAAATAATAATTTGGTTAAAAAATTTACGTTAAAGTTATTCAAATTATAGGTTAATATAAATGGAAAAACCAAAATTCAGAAGGCAGAAGACAGAAGTTAAGAAGTTAAGTTTGCAGGTTACACCTGCACAAATATTGACACTGATTATCATTGATGAATATGGATTTACACAGAAAAAAAAATTAAAAATAATGTTTATCTTAATATATACTGTTCGGTGACGATAGATTTTTTTGTGATTCGAGATCCTGAAATAAATTCAGGATGACAATTTTTCAACAGATTCCATAACTTTAGATTAGAAAATGTATTTGAAGCAAGGGGGCACCTGTCTGCAACAGGTAGAAGCCCACTTGTCTAAAAATATTTTATTTCCTATTCCAATAAAAATAAAACGGTAAGCCGATTAAAACGAGGAAAAGGCCGATGCCGGCGTCACGGGGGTTTTGAATTATTGTTACCAACACCAGTACCGTACAGAAGATTACAAAGATTGCGGGCATAATGGGATAACCAATTACTTTATAAGGACGGGGAGTGTCTTTCATTTTTTTTCTAAGTACGAATACTCCGAACGCACCGAGTCCATAGAAAATAAAAGAAGCAAATATAAGCATATCCGTCAACTGATCGAAAGTGCCTGATAGTACAAGCACCGAAGCCCAGATTCCCTGCAGGATGAGTGCAATGTGCGGTGTCCGGAATTTCGGATGATGGTTTGCAACTTTACCGAAAAATAATTTATCCTTTGCCATAGCAAAATAAATCCTTGAGGAAGCGAGTACAGTCCCGTTTGTAGTTCCGAAAGTGGAAACCATAATTAGAATTGCAATAAACATTGCTCCGCCGTTTCCGAGAAATTTTCTTGATATGTCAATTGCAATAATAGAATTTTCAGTCGACGCAATACTCATAATCTCGTTCAATGGCATTACATACATAAAAACAAAATTAATCAGAAGATAAATTACTATTACTATTAATACTCCGAAATAAAGAGATAATGGAATATTCCTCTTTGGGTTTTTAATTTCACCGCCGAGATAACCGATATTATTCCATCCGTCATAAGCCCAGAAAGCGGCAAGCATTGCGGCGAACATAGCACCAAAGAGCCCGAGTCCCGATGAATACTGAAATCCGGGTTGTTCGAGCAGAGGTGTGACATTATTCAAATTACCGCCTGTGTATAATAATCCGAAAATTATGATGATAACAATTCCGATAATTTTCAGTATTGTAAAAAGATTTGTAATGAACCCGCCGAATATTACACCAAAATAATTTGCAGTTGTAAGAAAAAGGATTGTGATTATTGTAAGTCCTTTGACTCCAAAACTTTTCAGAGGAAAAAAGATTCCGAAGATAGTAAATTTTTCGAGCGATTCACTTAACTGAGGAAGCGGAATGATTGCGTTAACCGATTCTGCAAAAACATAAGCAATAGATGCTATCGATGCTGACTGAATCACTGAGAAGCAAGACCATCCATACAGAAATGCAGTGAGTTTACCGTACATTTTTTGGAAGTAAACGTACTGACCTCCCGGTTCGGCGATGAGTCCAGCGACTTCGGCATTTGTGGCAGCACCGATGAGGGTTATTATTCCTGCAATCAGCCAGGCAAGAAGGATGAGTCCTCCCGAACCAAGTTCGAGGGACATCGGAGCGATTTTTTTGAAAACTCCCGAGCCAATCATTGCACTGATGACAATCATTAGTGCAGTGAACAGGCTTAGACGTGTCATCAACCCGCTGGAATGGATGTCGATATGTTTTTTTGCCTGCATATAAAGTTGATAAATTAAATTATAATGGAATTAAAAAAAACCCTAAAGAAATTTTTTTACCGCAAAGGTCGCAAAGTATTCGCAGAGAGACTCAAAGATTTTTAAACACGGAAATTATGGAGAAGATGGAGAAATCACAGATTTTTTGAATAACTTTTTAGATTTAATCACAGAGTTTTTTTCTTTGCGTTAACTTTGAGTAATCTGCGGTTTTTTGTTTTGTTTTTTTACCGCAAAGAACGCAAATTATTCGCAGATTAACGCTAAGGTATAAAATAATTTTATAATTTGTTAACAACTCTTTTAATTCCTTCTTTCAGATTTTTAACATTAAAATTTATTAATAATCCTAATTTACATTTTGAAAGTTTAAGATAAGTTAAAATTTGTGCTAAATGTATATCATTTAAAGCATCAACTGCTTTTATTTCAATAATTAATTTTTTCTCAATTAAAAAATCTACTCGATAACCCGCATCCAATTTAACTTCTTCATATACTATCGGAAGAGGTTTTTGTTTTTCAACCTGTATTTTATTTTTAATTAACTCATAATATAAACATTCTTCGTAAGCAGATTCCAATAATCCAGGCCCTAAAGTAGAATGTACTTTCATTGCACATCCGATAATTATATATGATAAATCATTTTCGTCATATTTTTTTCTTTGCGTTAACTTTGCGTAATCTGCGGTTGGACATCTATTCTTTCACAGGGGGATCGTTTGTGAGGTATCTGAATCTGTTTTCGAACTCTTCTGCTTTCATATTCCCTATGGTAGCAAGCCGTGCAATATTTCTTTTTTCTATAAAATCTTCACTTTCGAGTCTTATCATATATTTCCTTGCGACTTTGTAACTGTCCGAATCTATATCCACTTCCCTTGAAGATATTCTGCCGTTAGCTTCAATTACATCCGTAAATTTAACAGGAATAAGCGAGCATCTGTCAATTGTAATAATCGCGCCCGTATCTCCGTCAAGTAGAAATCTAATTGCAGCATAACCTAAATCCTGTGTATATTCACAGTCATAGGGATTCGGCGGGGCACAGCGAAGTTCATAACCAACATCTTTGCTGATAATTGACATATCAATACCTCTTTCTTTGAATCTCCTTTTCACTTCATCTTTTGTGATTCTTCCGAGGTCAATTTCCGAAAATTTCATATTTCCGTGAACATCTTCTTCAATACTGACGTGGGGATTATTTATCAATTCCTCAGGATTAATTTTAGTAATAATTCCCTCTGCAAGAACCGCTAATCCATAAGAACTTCCATTCGCAAGCCGTTTAATAATCGATGCTTCAAGAATATCGCACACAGTTTCAAAACTTATTTTTTTGTCACGAAATTCTTCACCGATAACAGTCAAAGTTGCACCTGCAGCTTTTCCAATACCGAGTGCAAGATGCCCGGCTTTTCTACCCATAGAAACAATAAAAAACCACTTGCCTGTAGTTGCCGCATCCATCATAAGAGATTGAACTATCTGGAACCCTATTTCCCGTGCTGTCTGGTAACCGAATGTAGGTCTGTTTCCCGGAAGAGGCAAATCATTATCAATAGTTTTTGGTACGTGAGCAACCTGCAGTTGTCCTGCAGTGAGATTATCGATTGCTGCTGCAGTTGTTGCAGTATCATCTCCGCCAATGGTTACCAGATAATCAACTGACAATTTAGACAGAGCTTTAATAGTGGCTTCAAGAGTATCCTGGCTTTTTGTAGGATTTGCTCTCGATGTTCGCAGTATACTTCCACCTGAATAATGAATTCTTGTAACATCATCTATTTTTAATTCAACAGTATGGTTAGACTCCCCTTTCATAAGGTGTTCAAATCCATCATAAATGCCAATTACATTCAGCCCATTATTAATTGCTTCAATTGTAGCAGAGCGAATAACCCCGTTAATACCGGGTGCAGGTCCACCTCCGACAACTATTGCAAGTGTTTTTTTTCTATATCGTTCTTCCATAATTTCGAAATTTTTTATTTATTATTTATAAAATTTTATTTAAAAACAATTCTGGATTTAACCAGGAACATAGACAAAAGATAAAGTAAAGCAGAAAACAACAGAATTAATTTAAATCCAATAATCATCGCAGCAATAATAGCAATCACAGAACCGATTACTGAGAAAAAACCATTAACAGCCCAGCAGAAAGCAGAGAATCTGTAATTCGAATCATCAATCACCGACATTCCAACGGGAAATGGCATTCCCAGTAAGAGTGCAAGTGGTGCGATGAGCAGAATGGATATTACAATCCTTAACAAAAGAACAAATTTTCCGGCAAACACAAAAATTGCGGGGGTTAAAATTCCATTGAGTAACAAAAATAACGCAATAAGAATAAATATTAAATACAATCGTTTTGCACTATTGAGATATTTAACGGACATTCTGCTTCCGACACCTGAAAATATCAAAAGTGTTGAAATAACTGTCAACATTGTATAAACGGGTTGTCCGAGAAAAAGTGTAAATTTCTGGATTAAAGAAATCTGAGTGAGAATGTATCCAAGTCCAAGAAATGAAAAATAGAGAAATATTTTAAAATCGAATTTGTAATTCTGTTTTTTTCTTTGAATAAAAAACGGAACGATAAGGCAAAGGAATGCAATGATTACAACCTGAATCAGAATAAGAATAAGTGCAGACTCAGCAACAGGCTTATCTTTAATTGCAATAATTCCATGATTATCCTGCGAAAAAGATTCCTTTATACCTGCAAAAGAAAGACGCGAAAATCCAAATACATTATCGAAAAACGGTTTATCATCTGTTGCGGGGTTTATATCATAAGGGAATGGAATTGAAGATAAATTTTTATAATCCGTTTCAATAAATTTTTTGTAAAGAGTGTCAGAAGGTGAAACGGGTTCATAAAGCAGTTCCATATTGGATTTTGATACCTCATTTCTCAGCATAAAAATATCGAAATCATCAAAACCATTTTTCTTATAAAGTATTCCTGCAAGATAACTTTTACCTCTTTCGAATTCATTTGAAGGACGTCTGAAAACGCAAAACTTTTTTGAAGATGGAATTGTATCAGACTTCAGTTCTTCATCTGTTTTTTTAAATGTTGCAATCAGTTTAGGAATCTGTGTTTCAGGTCTTGATATATAAATTATTCCGTCCCTTTTCAGATGACGGATATATTCACTGATTGCTTCTTCAGTTAGAATATAATTTTCCACAAGACTCATTGCACCGCTTGAAACTGCGGCAGATGAAATTGTGTGTGCAGAAATAATTAAATCATACTGCGTGTCATCGCGGATAATTGTTGCCCTTGCATCATCTGTAATGAGCTTCACACGATTATTATTTTTTATAAGCGGTCCTGTCCAGTATGCAAACTTGTTTTCAATCAGGTCATTAATTATTCCGTTTATTTCAGCTCCTATAATAATCTTCGCATTATGGTAAAGTCCTGCAAGTATTTCCCCTCCTCCTGCTGAGCCGATAATAAAAACCTTTTCTGCAGAATCTTTCAATACATAAGCTATATTAGAAGCGTCTGCAGGTTTACCGATAAGCGGAAAAGACTGAACTTTCGGAATATTTGTGGTGGCACTTCCTTCATCGAAAATCGTAAGGAAAATATCATATCCGTCTTCCGAAGGAGCTTCATCCTTATATACGTCAATCTTTGAAATTGTATTCCATGAAGTGTAAAGTTTGTTATTTTCTTTTTCTTCGGAAGATGAGAATACAATACTGTCGAGGAAATAGCTTTTACTCGGAGAAACGTTGAGAGGGAGATAATTATTTTTATCAACAAGAAAAAAAAGTGAAATGACAATCAGGATGGAAGCTGTAAGTGCAAAACCGTTATTAGTAGAAATACTGAATAATATGCATGCAAACAGGGCAATGACTGTAATAACAGCAATCATTCCGTTACCTTCGGCGATGGGCATCACCAGAACAAAAACAAAACAGGCAATGCCTGCGCCGATTAAATCGAATGAATAAATTTCCGGCAGATTTTTTTTGAATCCGATTAACAAATAAGAAATAATCAATCCTGAAAAAAAGAACGGAATTGTTATCAGGATATAAAATAACGGAAGATAAAGAAGCTGATTTGAATCAGTGAACAGACTAAACGGGTCAAGAGGAATTTTATTAATAAGATAATAGACAAGTATAATACTGCATCCGTAAAACAATGAAATAGCGGATAACAGTCTGGAAGTTTTTACATTGCGGATTTTAGAATTAAGGACAAGGAATGTCCCGCTGATACCAAATCCAAGCATTGCAACACTGATTATCATAAATGCAAAATGATACCACATCGAAACCGAAAGCAGACGGATTAAAGTAAATTCAAGTAAAAGAGTTGAGAGAGAAACAAGAAAAATGCCTGCGTAGTAAATTTTTCTGAATTCAGATTTTGGCTGTACAGGAATTTTGATTTTTGCCATTAATTAATTTAATTTTTTTTTTACTGAAGAATTTATTTTCAGCAATGAGACAAGCAGATTCTTCATCACGTTAAGATTAAGCATATTTGAACCATCGCTTAGTGCTTTCGATGGATTCGGATGAGTTTCGATAAAAAGTCCGTCAACTCCCACAGCGACTGCCGCACGTGCGAGAGGTGCTATAAACTCAGGATTTCCTCCGCTGACGCCCTGAACCGCAGAAGGCATCTGAACAGAGTGGGTAGCATCAAATACAACAGGGTATCCGAATTTTTTCATTATCACAAGCGAACGCATATCGACGACGAGATTATTATATCCGAAGGATGCACCTCTTTCTGTCAGAAGGATTTGTTTATTTCCGCAGGAAGAAATTTTTTCTGCAGAATATTTCATATCTTCGGGGGACATAAACTGTCCTTTTTTAATATTAATAATTTTTCCCGTATATGCGGCTGACTGCAGTAAATCCGTCTGCCTGCACAGGAATGCCGGAATCTGAAGAATATCAGCTACTTCAGCGGCAATAGAAGCTTCGATTTCGGAATGAATATCCGTTAGTATCGGAACATCAAATTCCTTTTTTGCTTCCGAAAGTATTTTCAATGCCTTATCCACACCAATACTACTGAAAGATTTTACCGAAGTCCTGTTTGCTTTCACATAAGATGATTTGAACACAAACGGTATTTTAAGTGACGACGTAATGCGTTTCAGAGTATCGCAGGTTTTAAATATCACGTCTTTATTTTCCACTACACAGGGACCTGCAATAAGAAAAAACTTTTTTGAATTTTTTAATTCGTTGTATTTCATCTGCTAATATAATCTTTTAATTTTTCATTTAATTCTTTTTTTGAATACTTTGATTTCTTATACATACTCTTTAATTCTCTTTGTCTCAATGCTTCATAAAGGCACACTGCCGCTGAAACAGAGACATTAAGCGATTGTATCATTCCATACATCGGAATGATTAAATTTCCGTCTGCAAGATTTTTCACATCATCCGAAACACCTTCATGTTCATTTCCAAGCACTATTGCAATTTTTTTAGTAAAATCAAGTTCAAAAATCGAAGAATTATTTCCGTTTGAATTTATATGAGTGGAATAAATATTATATTTTTCCTTTTTCAGTTCACGGAAACAATCCGCTGCATTATTAAATCGAAAAAGCGTAATCCATTTTTTTGCGCTTGCTGATGATACCTTTCCTATTTTGGGAAATTTATTCGAATTATAAATCAGAAAAACTTTATCAACTCCAACAGCATCGGCAGTGCGTAAAATAGCACTCACATTATGCGGGTCATGAATGTTTTCAAGTACAAGCGTTAAAAATTTCTGACGTTTTGAAACGACAAATTTGAATTTTTTAAGGCGTTTTTCTGTCATAATTATATGAGTATCAAAATAGACTTTAAAATAATTATATTACATACGAAAATTAAGACAAATAAAATTGTAAAAACAATAATTAAATATGATTAAGAGGTTGTTAAAAAATTATTTTTTACTGATGTTTATAGCGGTGACGGTTAATTGTGCATATTCTCAGGATACTTTAAAACAAAGTTTGAACACAGAACCGAAGAATGTCTGGGGGGTAAATGTGCAATACAGTGAAAGCGGAATGGGAATCGGTGCAATAATTTACAAAAGATTATCGAACGTGACAGATTTATTCGGGTCTATATCAATTGGCGGAGTGACCGATAACAGGGAATTCGAATACTTCGATTATTATGGAAACTCATACATAGTCGGAAAACTTAACAGGGTATATAAAATTCCGCTGGAAATTGGAATAGAGCATTTTCTATTCAGCAACAGTCTTGAAGGAACATTCAAACCGAACATCACTGCAGGAATTACACCTGCACTGCTTTTAACTGACCCGTACAACAGAAATTTTTTCAGTGCGTTAAAGTATATACAGCCGGGATTTGCATTCGGTGGATTCATTGGAGCAGGATTGGATTACAGGGAATCGAATTTTGTTGCAATTACATTCAATATAAAATATTTATATATGCCTGTGATAGGCAGAGAGATTATGAGTTTGCAGGACAAGCCGATTAAAGACGTTGGGGGACTGAATATTTCAATCGGTGTGAATTTTTTGAAGTGACAACTATTTAAAAAATAGTACACAGAAAAACGCAGACATATTTAATAGTTAAAAATATTTTGACACGGAAATAAACGGGAATAACGGATAATCACGGATTATTTTAATAAAATAGAAACATTGATATTCCATAACTACGCTGGAGAATAGTTACGAGAGGAAAAATATATATTTTGAATGCAGGAAAATTATAAATTTTAAATGAAAGTTTTATCCCGATTTATCGGGATTAATTTTTAATTATTACTTTTTGGTTCTAGCTATGCCAGGTTATGATGTTAACATTTTGTCGAAGTCGGATTCGGTGAGGATGGTGATATTGAGTTGTTTTGCTTTTTCGAGTTTGCTTCCCGGGTTTGCACCTGCAAGAAGATAATCAGTATTTTTTGTAACTGTCGATGCTGCCCGTCCGCCGAGATTTTCAATTATTTCCTTAGCTTCTTCACGTTTATATTTTTCCAGTGTTCCCGTAATCACAAATGTTTTATTTCTGAAATTTACTTTTGTTTTTGTTTCTTTTTTTTCGGATTCAAGTTTCAAACCGAATGTTTTTAAACGTGAAATTATATACCTGGATTTTTTGTCTTTAAAAAAATTAATTACACTTGTTGAAATTTTCGGTCCTATTTCATCGAGGGTTGCAAGTTCCTCGACTGTTGCCTCCGAGAGGGATTCTATAGAAGGATAATACCTGCAAAGGACTTTTGCAATCCGTTCACCGACATGCTTGATGCCGATTGCATACAAAACTTTTTCATAAGGTTTTTCCAATGAATCTTCTATGGCATTAAGTATGTTATCGATTAATTTCATTCCGAAATTTTCCAATTTTATAATTTCCGAGCGGTGGTTTCTGAGTTCGAAAATATCTGTTATATCTTTTATAAATTCTTTTTGAAGTAAAACATCAATAATGCTTTCACCAAGTCCGCGGATATCCATTGCATTGCGGGAAACAAAATGTTCGATTCTGCCTTTGACCTGTGCAGGACAGAAATAGTTCACGCAGTACGAAATAACTTCTTCTTCGGGATTATATAGTTCCGTACCGCAGACGGGACACTTATCAGGCGGAATATAAGCGGGACGTTTTTTATGTTTATTATCATTTATAACTTCCACAACTTTCGGAATCACGTCGCCGCCTTTCTCGATTTTTACCGAATCCCCTATTTTAATATCTTTTCTTTTTATTTCATCGAAGTTATGAAGTGTTGCACGGGAAATTGTTGAACCGGAAAGAAAAACGGGTTCAAGTTCAGCTACGGGGGTAATTGTTCCAATTCTTCCGACCTGGCAGGTGATGTCTTTAATAGTTGTGATTTTCTGTTGTGCCTTGAATTTATAAGCTATTGCCCATCGGGGGGCTTTTGCTACTGTACCGAGTTGAACCTGCTGTGAAAGGAGATTTACTTTTACAACAACTCCATCAATTTCATAAGGCAGAGTTTCACGAATTTGTTCCACTTCATCACAGAATACTTTAACACTATCGATATCCTTAACTTTCTTTGTATATTTATTGACCGGAAAATTCAGCTCTTTAAGAATATTCATGTTTTCAAACTGACTAATAAGCTTCACGTCATCCGAAAACAAAGAATAAACAAAAATATTAAGTTTTCTTGAAGCAACAATTTTACTGTCTTTCATTTTAAGAGTACCTGCGGCTGTATTGCGGGGATTTGCAAAAATTTTTTCACTTCGCTTGCTTTGCTGTTCATTTATTTTCAGGAAATCTTCCTTATTAATATACACTTCTCCACGAACTTCAAAATTTTTAAAATTTTTCGAAGTTACTTTCAACGGGATGGAGCGGATAGTTTTAATATTCTGAGTTACTTCATCCCCTGTCTCGCCGTCCCCACGGGTTGCTCCGCTTACAAGAATTCCGTTTTCGTAAATTAATGAGACTGCAAGGCCGTCGAATTTCAAATCGCATACATATTCAAAAGGTTCGTTTTCAAGATGTGATTTCACCCGTCTGTCGAAATCGAACAGTTCCTCAAAATTGTATGAGTTGTTCAACGACAGCATCAGAATTTTGTGCTTAACAGTTTTGAATGCCTTTGCCGGTTCGCCCGATACACGCTGTGTAGGTGAATCCGAAGTTATTAATTCCGGATGTTCTTTTTCGAGTGACTCGAGTTCCTTCATCATCATATCGTAATCAAAGTCCGTGATGTCGGGTTCAGCGAGAACGTAATATTTATAATCCGCATCCGATAATCGTTTGCGGAGTTCATTTATTCTTGATTCGATATCGAAGAGTGAATCCTGCGTCAAATTAATTTATATTTTTTTCATTTATCAAATATAAAGATTGTTCTCATAATTGAAAATGGAGAATTACTAATTGATAATTATAAAAACCGCTTTGAAAATAGCACACAGATACCACAGACCCTCCTGGCACAGAAAAACACAGATTATTTTAAAAAATTTATACCTAATAATAGACTAAATTGACAATTGATAATTGGAGGGATACATTACATTTGACACACACCCCATACCCCCTCTGCCTGTTACAGACGAGTCTCAAGAGTGGAAAAAAAATTTTAATTATCGGATTTTTTCTTTCTTTCTTTTTCTTTGTCTTTGCCTTTGTCTTTTTCTTTGTCTTTATCGAGATTTTTTTTGCTGAGCATAAAATCTTCTACTTTATCACCTTTGAATTCCATTTCCTTGCCGTTTAGTTTAACAACAAAGTTTTTTATACTTTTCGATGTAATATAAAATTTCGTTCTTGCATTAAATTCTTTTTTATCGTCTTTTTTAAAATTAATTACTTTTCGCTGTTCTTTTACATCGGTGAGTTCATCAATAAGAACAATCATTCTCGCTTCCTTCTTTGCGGCAACAGTGAGCTTTAATGATTCGCTGTTTACGAGTTCAAGGGAATCTTTTTTCTGCTGTGCCGCATAAATTGAATCCTGAATTTCTTTTTCCGTACGCTTGCCGAGAATTTTCTTTTCGTTTTCTTCGACGACCTTATCAAATTCCTGCGGATTCTGTCGGATAATTTCCTTATCGGACCCGCCGGGTTTTTTAAGAAACATAGATTTAACAAGGAAATATCCGCCAATAATTATCAGTAAAAATACAACAGCAGAGCCGGCATATTTCAATATTTTATTGAGTGATTCTTTGGAGATTTTATGCTGTAAATTTGAAAGCGGAGAAGGGATACCTCGCGGTTTTAAATCCTGCGGTTTATTTGCAGATATGCTTATTACACCTGAAGTATGAGATTTTTCCTTACTATCTTTTTGTGTAAATGGCATATCCGATACAGGTTCATCTGACTGAGTTTTTTCAATAACCGGTTCTTCAGATTGGGTTTTTTTCTCAACAGGTTTTTCACCTTCGGAAAACATTTTGGTACGGTATTTACCGCTTTTAGCAAGGTCATAGTTTCTAAGTACTTCGTCCGGGTCAACTCCTATTGCCTTCGAATACTGTTTTAAAAAAGCCCTGATATAAGTCTGCGGCTGAAAAGAGAAATTCCCGTTTTCGAGATTTTCAAACACGGAGGTATGTACACGGGTTTCGGCATAAATATCCATTAAAGAAATATTCTTTTTCTCCCGTAATGCTTTTAAATCTTTTGCAAAATCTTTTAACATAACTTAATTTAATTAATACAAATACATACCTTTGAAAAAAATTGTTTAGTTAAATCAATAAAAAAACAGCTTTTTTCAAAAGTATTGTGAAAATTATCAGAATTAGAGGAAAATAAAAAGGAAATTCATTCAATTGATAATGGATAATGGATAATTGATAATGGATAATTAATAATTAGAATTCAGGAGTTAAGGAATTCAGAAGTTAAGGGGAAATAAGATGAGGTAAAGTTAAAAGGTTAAAAGTAAAAAGCATCCGGTAATTTCCTAAGAAATAACTTACATAAGATTTAATATATATTTATTTTAATATCAGAAATTCAAAAAATTTATTCAAAACACAAATTAATTACAAAAGATGAAATCAGAGAAAATTACTTTTGCAGACGGGAAATTAAATGTACCGGATATTCCGATAATTCCATTTATCAGGGGTGACGGGACGGGTCCTGATATCTGGGCAGCGTCAGAGAGAGTCTTCAATGCATCAGTTGAAAAAGCATATAACGGAAAAAGAAAAATAGAATGGAAAGAAGTTTTTGCAGGGGAAAGTTCGTTCAATAAAACAGGCGAGTGGCTGCCTGATGAAACAGTTGAAGCTTTCAAAAATTATTTAGTTGGAATAAAAGGACCTCTTACTACTCCAATTGGCGGAGGCATCCGTTCATTGAATGTAGCCCTGCGTCAAATGCTCGATTTATATGTTTGTCTGAGACCTGTCAAATACGTAACGGGTGTTCCATCTCCTGTAAAAAATCCGGAAGATGTAGATATGGTTATTTTCCGTGAGAATACGGAAGATATTTATGCAGGAGTTGAATGGGCGGAAGGAACTCCCGAAGTAAAAAAAGTTATAAAATTTCTCCGCGACGAAATGGGTGTAAAAAAAATCCGTTTTCCTGAAACGTCGGGAATCGGAATTAAACCTGTATCGAGCGAAGGGACAAAGAGACTTGTAAAAGCGGCAATTGAATATGCAATAAGAGAAAAGCGTAAATCTGTTACGATGGTGCATAAAGGAAATATTATGAAATTCACGGAAGGTGCTTTTAAGAGCTGGGGATATGAAGTCGGAAAAGAAAATTACAGAAATGAAATTGTAACCGAGCGTGAGAGCTGGATAATTGGAAATAAAGATGCAAATCCTGATTTAAGCGTAGAAGAAAATGCAAGAATGATTGACCCGGGATATGAAATGATGACTGACAATCAGAAAAATGAAAAGAGAACCGAAGTTGAAAATGCTTTAAAGCTAATACCAACTCACGGCAAAGGGCAATGGAAAAAGAAAATATTAATGAAAGATACGATTGCGGATATCACACTTCAGCAGGTACTCACAAGAGCGAAAGAGTTTGACGTAATTGCGACAATGAATTTAAACGGCGATTATCTATCCGACGCACTTGCGGCACAGGTGGGCGGAATTGGAATTGCTCCCGGAGCGAATATAAACTATATGAGCGGGCATGCGATATTTGAAGCCACACATGGAACGGCTCCGAAATATGCAAATCTTGATGTTGTTAATCCGGGTTCGGTGATTATTTCCGGTGCTATGATGCTGAAATATCTTGGCTGGAACGAAGCACACGATTTAATCTGGAACGCACTTGAAAAAACTATATCTCAGAAGAAAGTCACATACGATTTTCACCGATTGATGGAAGGTGCAACAAAACTGAAGACTTCAGAATTTGCAAGTGAGATTATTAAAAATATGTGAGATAATATTTTTTTTCAGAATGAATTTTTAACGCTTAAGACGCAGAGGATAACGCTAAACGCTAAGAATAATACAAAGATAGCAAATAAATGAGAACATCTCGTAACTACGCAGGAGCGTAGTTACGAGAGGAAGAGGTCTATTTTTTTTGTCATTTTCATCCCCCTTAATCCCCACATATAGAAGTCAGTTCTTCGACTTCAAAGAGGGATTTCGTTTATTTCAAATATAATTGATAATTAGTCAAAATAAGCATATTTTTATTGTTTATGGATTATAGTTATTTGAAGGATAATTATGTTACTCTGCTTGAGGATATAAAGAGATGTTGTGTAAATTGCGAAAAGAATTTTGATGATATTAAGATAGTGGCGGTGAGTAAAACTTTTCCTTCAGAAATAATTAAAGAGGTTTATAATTTAGGTCACAGGGATTTCGGCGAGAACAGAGTACAGGAATTAGAAGGAAAATATGATGAACTAAAAGAGCTTGATATTAAATGGCATCTGGTTGGACATTTACAAACGAATAAGGTGAAATATATAATTGATTATGTGAGTCTGATTCATTCGGTTGACAGCGTTAAACTAGCAGAGGAAATTGATTCAAGAGCAAAGGCAAAAAACAAAAGAGTGGATGTGCTGGTTCAGGTGAATACAAGCGACGAGATGCAGAAATCAGGTTGCGAAGTGAACGAAGCAATGAGTTTGTGTAAATCTATTTCAGGTTTTGAAAATATTGTTCTTAAAGGTTTAATGACAATCGGGAAATTTACAGATGACACAGAAATCATCAGAGAAAATTTCAGGACATTAAAAAATTTATACGATGATATTAAGGTGGACGTACAGAGTTTTGAATATTTGTCTATGGGAATGACTTCGGATTATGAAATTGCAATTGAAGAAGGAGCAAATATGCTGAGGATTGGAAGTGCGGTGTTTGGGAAACGAAGTTAGTTAAGTTAGTTAAGTTTTTTAAGTTAGTTAAGTTTTTTAAGTTCATAGAGTTTGTAGAGTGTGTGGAGTGCATGGAGAAATCAATTTTAAATTTTAAAAGTAAATCTTAATTTTTAAATTTCAAATTTAAAATTATAAACTGTAGCCGCGGACCTGCCTGCTGCAGGCAGGCTTTACGTCCGCATAAAATTCAAAATAAAAGAAAATTAAATAATTAAATTAAACTAAAATGAATCTTTTATCGAAGGATATAAAGAAACGGGATTTTAAGAAATCATTGAGGGGATATGATGCAAGTGAAGTGGATGCTTTTCTCGATACTGTAAGCACGCATTATGACAGATTATTGATAGAGAACAGAAATCTGAATGAACGGATAAAGGCTCTTCTGTCTGATATTGATATTTATAAGGATAACGAAATAAATCTTCAGAAGGCATTGATAAAATCACAGGATTTAGGGGAGGAAATAATTACAAATGCAAAAAAGAAAGCGGAATTGATTTTAAAGGAAGCGGAGATAAATTCGAAAAATATGAAACACAACATCGATAACGATATAATAAACAAGAAACAGGAACTCGAAGAGGTGAAAACAAAAAATGAAAGAATGCTTGAAGAAGTTAAAAATTATCTGATAGAAAAACTCAACGAACTTGAGGATTTTATTAAGAATAAGAAAATTTTTAAAATGGAACTGACATCACTTTCGAGAGTGGATACAGACATAGATATTCAGGAGGAGAAAGGTACAGAAGAAGATAAACCAAAAAGAAAATTTACAATAAATCCGAATTCACAGGACAGACCGAATCCCACTTTTGACGACAATTTCGAATTGAAATAGCAATGAACGAAAGGCATAAAAGAGCATATGAATATATCAGGAAGTATACAGATAAGGATTATCCTATTGGAATTATTTTAGGCACAGGGCTCGGCGGACTGGTACAGGATATCGAAATAGAGAAATCAATAGAATACACCGACATACCCGAATTCCCGCAATCTACGGTGGAATCCCATCACGGAAAATTAATTTTCGGAAGACTTTCCTCAAAACCAATTGTGGCGATGCAGGGGAGATTTCATTTTTATGAGGGATACAGCCACGAGACTGTTACTTTTCCGATTCACATTTTCAAGGCGCTCGGAGTAAGATACATTATTGTTTCAAATGCATGCGGGGCGCTCAATCCGAAATTCAGAAAGACGGATTTAATGATTATCACATCACACATCAATCTGCATTACACAAACCCGTTAATAGATTACAGATTTAATAAGAACAACGGTAATAATTTCTATTATTCAAAGGAACTTATCTCAATAGCGGAGGAGACAGCACTGGAATACAACATCGAAGTACAAAAGGGAGTTTATGCAACCGTACAGGGACCGAACCTTGAAACAAAGGCGGAACTGAGAATGATTAAAAAAATGGGTGCTGATGTGGTGGGAATGTCGACTGTACCCGAAGCAATAGTTGCAAACAAAATGGGAATTCAAACACTCGGACTTTCGATAATTACTGATGAAGGATTTCCCGACACACTTGTAGTTGCAAAGCTTGAGCATATTCTAAAAGCGGCAAGTATTGCAGAACCGAAGCTTACACTGCTTACAAAAAAATTTATTGAGAATTTAAAAATAAGAAAAAATTAACCATTTATTATATGACCGAACAAAGAAAAAAAATTGAAACTTCAGTTGATTTTATCAAGAATGAAATACCAAAGAATTTCAAACCTTCAATTGCAGTAATCACCGATATTGGAATACCGTTACCTGCAGGTTTTAAGGTAACGGGGAAGGTTCCTGTGAGCGACACCGACCGAAGCGGAGATTTTATTTTTGGAAAATTTTCAGGCAAGGATGTAATAATAATAAAAGGCAGGTTGCATTTTTATGACGGATTCAGTATGAGAGATATTGCACATTACATATACGTATTAAAATACATTGGCGTTAAAAAAATTATTTCAATAGATGAAGTTGCACATTTAAATCCGAGATTTAACTGCGGAGAACTGGCGCTTGTTTATGACCATATAAATCTAACAGGGGACAATCCGTTAATAGGAGAAAACGATGAAAAACTCGGTATAAGATTTCCCGATATGAGCAATGCATACGATAATGACTTATTTGATAAAGCTTACAAAATTTTTCAGGACAAAAAAGTAAAAACCAATGATTCAGTATACATTGGATCGATAGGACCTGAAACCGAAACGGAAGCAGAGGCGAGATTTTACAGGGATATCGGAGGCGATGTGGCGGGATATTCATTTATACCCGAGAATATTGCTTCGGTGCATTCGGAAACAAAATTTCTCGGTATTGGACTGATAACCCGTGAGATTGTTGCTGACAAAATGGCTGAGAGCGTAATCCCGGAAGAAGAAATGGAAAAATCGAAAACCATTAACCTTAAAAAAGCTATTATGGAATTGAATAAAATTTACGGAGAATTATTGAAAAAACTTTGATGAAATGAACTGGGTACATCTCGATAAAACTGCATTACTTAATGTACTGGATGAATTATCCTGTGATAGACAGGTAATAATTTTCAAGCACAGCACGAGATGTGAAGCAAGCAGACATGCATTGAGAGATTTTGAAAAGCACTGGAAGGAAAGTAAAATAGAAGATATAATTCCATATTACCTTGATGTATTAAAGCACAGGGATGTATCGGATGAAGTGAAAGAAAGATATAATGTAAAGCATGAATCACCGCAATTACTGATAATAAGCAATGGGATATGCACACATTCATATTCCCACTCTGAAATTAATTTTGAAAACATAATGCATAAAGAAAAATAAACTAAATTCCAAAAAAGGATGTTTTATAAATGAATAAAATTAACAGATGAAAACAAAAAGATATTTATTAACTGTATTTTTCTTATTACTTATTCAACTCATTGCATTGACACAGGAAATAAATGTTAATCCTAACAAGCAGAAAGAAAAAATACAGAATGAAATAATTACAATAGAAGGCGGAACCGAAAGCGAGGCGGATGATTCAATGCGGGAATTACTTTCGGAAAAATTCGCTATTATCTCCGATAATACAATCGAAGAAATAATTGCAACAAAAAAGATTGTTCCAATTTTTTCGAGCGATTCAACAGGTGAAAAACTAATATTCGGATACAATGTGAATTACAGTGTACCGAAAAATTTTTTAATCGATACTGCAAAAATTTTATGGGTGCTGAACATACCGGAGTTCAGGTCGCATCTTTACCAGTTATATAACGGTGATACAATATACATAGACACGTGGAATAACGTTGTAGGCAAAGCGGCTACAAAGACATATACAGGATATTTTGAAGCATTCAGGATAAGGAACTGGCCTTCGTGGAAAGACCCGGAAAAACCGCTCTCAACTGCGACACCACCGGGACCGAAGAATCCGCTTGGATTATTCTGTGTGCATTACGATGAAAGTTCGCTTAGATATTTTCACGGAACAAACAAGGAATATTTATTAAGTACGACAATGAGAAATCTCTCGCACGGATGTGTAAGAAACGAAAACGGAAATATACAGAAGATGAAGGAATTTATTATAAAGAGAGTGATTAAATCGCAGGATTTGAGTTCGTGGTTCGGGAGCAAGAGGAGTATGACATTTGAATTTGCAAGACAGGACAGATTTCCCGTAAAAATAATTTACAAGACATTCAGTGTCGGGAAAGACGAAGACGGTATTTATATTGAAAAATATCAGGATATTTACGGATACGGGTACAGGCACAGTAAAGATAAATATAACGACGATGGTTTAATCACTATGACAACGGAAGAAAACGTGCTGACAGAATATTATCTAAAATTCGGAAAGAATATTCCTGAAGATAAATTAAGAAAAGCAATTTCCAATATCATTTCGACAGGAAAGTATTATGAGAAGAATTATATTAATGAAGAATTTTAGAATACAGAAGTTAGAAGAATTATTTAAATACCTCACCCTGCCATCTCCTAAATGAGAGGGTATTTATTAGATTAAAAACTTTCATCGCGCCATTTGAGGATGCGCCATTTGTCGTTTGTGTCGGTGCGTTTGAATGACATATCGACAAATCCGATTATTCGTACTATGTCACTTGGGTTGAATGTGATGGTGAGATTGAAACTTCGTTTTACGCTGTAATTAATTGTATCGCCTGATTGATATACAATATTATTCCAGATGACTTCTACTTTTTGCGAGTTTGCAAATAATCCGCTTGTGGTTTTCATATCGGTAGGTTTATCCCACGAGACATCGAAGCCGGAGACATAATCGCGGTATGTGAAAATAAAATCAGGGGTAAGCAGGTCGCTGTAAACAGATGTGTCTTTGAATGCATAGGAGTAACGGAAATTCTGGAATACACCTTCGATTGTTTTCTGGTCTGTGATGATAGGATTTGAGTTTGTGTTGTCGAGTCTTGGTGCAAAAAGGTTTTCGCAGGAGGAGAAGATTATCATAAAAAATAAAAATATATAGATTCCAGCTTTCGCTGGAATAGAATAAAACACACTCAGGATTCCAGTGTTCCCAGTTTTCACCGGGACTGGAATGGAAAACCATACATATTTTTCATTTTCTTTCATCAATTCACAAAATTTGCTTTTAGGACGCTCCATGTTGTATCGGATGGAAGCGACTGGTAATCAATCCATTTATTAATTGACCAGAGATTTCTTGAATCTTTTGAAATGATAAATCTCAATTTGCCTTTGAGAATATTGGAAACATTAAGTTTCTGATGGTCGAATCTCAGGAGATAATCTGCGTCATAAACAGTTGAATCAACAGATGTGAGCCAGTTTTCATTAGTCAGATATAGGTCTGATACGGCATTTGAATTTGTAAGTGATATCAGATTATTATAATACATTCTTTCGTAATTAAGCGACCAATTTTTGAAAACCGTATATTGAGTCTGTGAGTTGAAATCTGCGACATACGAATATCTTTTGTCGGAATAATTCGAATCAACAAGGCAGGCGATATAATTGTTCACGTCTCTTTCGAGGACAGCGAATTTCAGATTGACAATTACAAGGTCGGGGGTTGTTGGGGGATAGAAATTTGTTCTCGGGACAATGGGAGGTTCTACGCCGCGAGTATCGAATAAACCGCAGCCATTGAAAAGAAAAATAATACTAACCGCAAAGAAAATAAAAGTTTTTACCACAGATTCAAACTGATTTTTTAGGATTAACACTGTGTAATTAATAACTCGAAAATTGGATTCCAGTCCACGACAAGTCGGGATGCAAAAACCGCACCTACGCTGGAATGACAAGCTTTTTTTAAAGGATTCTTGGATTCTTAGCAGTAGTCTTGAATGGAACGATAACTCATTTTTTGATTTTACTTTGTTAATCTGTTCAATCTGTGTCATCTGTGTGCTATAAATATGAGTCTTTCGGAATTTTTTATATTAAATTTTTTGCCTGAATAATCACCAAAAATATTTAAAATTGTAAATCCAATATTTTCAAAAACTCTTTTCAACTCGGTAAAAGTATATAATTTAACCGATTCTGTAAATTCAGTTTTTGTTTCCTTATCTTTTATGATAATTAATTTGTTGATTCTGTTGTGATTTATTGTTCTTTTTTGAGTTACGGTATATTTCCCGATTTTTGAAATTGTATTTTTTGTGAGATGGTTCCTCAGATATTTTTCATTAAAGAAATCAAAAATAAAATATCCGCCTTTTTTCAATGAAGCAAATGTGTTTGAGATAACAGAGAAATTTTCTATATCACTTTCAAAATATCCGAAACTTGAAAATAGATTTACAGCCAAATCATAAGAAGAGAATCTGAAATGTCTCATATTTTTTTTCAGGAATTTTATTTTCAGATTTTTATTTTTTACAGCGGATTTATTTTTTATTGCCTGAGAAATTAAAAAATCAGATAAATCAAAACCTGTAACATTGAATCCTCTCTTTGCAAATTCGATAGAGTGTCTTCCAGCCCCACAGCAGATATCAAGTACTTTACTTCCCTTTTTTAATTTTACATTTTCGAGAATCAGGTTAATCAGATTCTTTGCATCTTCGGAATTTCGGTTAGAATAGAGTTTGAGGTAGAATTTACTGTTGAACCAATCCTCATACCAGTTTTGGTATATTTTATTTTTTTCAGATGAAATCAAATATCAAATATAAAAAATTAAAAATGAAAATTAAAAATCAAAGAAAATACTTTAAAACTTAACCGCAAAGAGCGCAGATGATTCGCAGAGTATCGCAAAGGTTTTATAAAATTTGTACGCAAAGACACCAAGTTTCGAAAAGAATGGATTCCCTGCCTGCAGCAGGCAGGCAGCTGTCGCTGGAATGGAAAATCTTTTCTTTCAAACACTTACCCTGTTTTCGATTGCTTTTGCAAGAGTTACAGTATCGGTTAATTCAATGTCAACCCCGACCGGGATACCTCTTGCAATACGAGTAATTTTCATATCGAGATGTTTAAGTAACTTACTCAGATATAAAATTGTCGTTTCACCTTCTACAGTCGGATTAAGTGCAAGAATCAGTTCATTTATATTTTCTTTATTATCACCGTTGATTCTCATCAGGAGTTCACGGACTCTTATATCTTCCGGTCCGATTCCTTCGAGCGGTGAAATTCTTCCATGCAGTACGTGATAGAGTCCTTTATATTCGTTAGTTTTTTCGATTACATATACGTCCGACGGTTCTTCAACAACGCAAAGAAGCGAGCGGTCGCGATTATTTGAAGAACATATTTTACAGACCTCGTCTTCGGTAATATTACAGCAGACGCTGCAAAATTTTATTTTTGATTTCGCAAGAAGAAGTGCATCGGAAAGTTTTTCAATTTCATCTTTCGGTTGTTTAATAAGAAACAATGCAAGTCTCTGAGCGGTTTTCCTGCCTATTTGCGGAAGCTTGACGAGCTGGTCGACAAGATTTTCGAGAGAATCGGAAATATTCAGCATAGAGAAAATTTAGAATCCGAGATTAAGTCCGGGAATATTAGGAATCATTCCTGCAGTTGCTTTCGACATCTCTTCGCTTGAGAGTTTCTGAGCACTTTCGTATGCTTTATTCACTGCGGCTATAATTAAATCTTCAAGCATTTCGGATTCTTCAGGATTGATAATTTCTTTTTCGATTTCAATTTTCAGAATCTGGCTTTTACCGTTAATGGTAACCTTCACCATACCACCGCCCGATTCTTCGACAAGTGTTTTATTTTCAAGTTCATTCTGGATTTTTTCCATTTTCTCCTGCATCTGCTTCACCTGTTTAAGCATTCCCTGCATCTGATTAGGTTTCATTTAATTTTGTTCTCCTTTATATTTTAATAAAAATTTAATAATTCGTTCCATTTAATAAAAAGTTCCGCTTCGGCTTTTACGTCACCAAAACAATAATCGGCAATTACCTGATATTCTTTATTTTCATACAACTGAGCAACCTGGTCACCCGCAACACCATTGGCTTTCGGGCTTGTGATACCGAGCTGTCGGCAATAAAAATCAAGGCTGAATTTTCTTCTTGCACCGACAGCCGAATGTTTATTGAACCCGAGTTCCTTAAGTAAATCAATATGATAATCTTTGATATTAAAATCTGTTCCCCTCATCAAATTCCTGGAAGGTCTGATACCAAGTTCGAATGATTTAAGCATAATGTACGGGCAGTCAAATTCCCTTCCGTTGAACGTTACAAATAAATCATAATTTTTTTCTTTGAGTGTATCCCAGAATAATTCAACCATTCTTTTTTCTTCGTAAACACGATAATTTATTTCTTCATACTGAGATGTGAGTATTACTCCTTCCGGTGCGTTCACAAGTACAGCACCTTTATTGTCGCTTAAATCAAGCATACCGATTGCAATCAGCTTTGAGGTGAAGGAATTGAACACAAGATTATCCAGAACATATTTTTTTTCTTCCGGAGTAGATGCATATTTCAGAAGATATTCCTTAGTATGTTCATCATAATGAGTTTCAAAATCATAAGGAACAACTTCAAGGTCAAACACAAGTATTTTCTTTTTTGTTAAATCAATCATATTTTAAATATATTTTCAACATTAATTTTAATGTTTTCAATGCTGTAAAAAGGTTCGCCGTATTTCACACCGATTTTAAAGCCGAAATATTTTGCACGTGTTTCAATATTTTCAATAAACAATTTAGAACTGATATATGTTTCCGGTTCTTTCAAATCAGGTGAATAAAATTGAGTTTTATATGCTTTGATAGCTTTCATTTTCAATTCGAAAGTACTGCTTATATCAACAATAAAACTGACGGGTATATCGTGCGAATGTCTGTAATAAAAAATTCTCGACGGACGGAACGGGTTCAGGATTCCCGTTTTAATTTTCCCGAGACCCGAGTAAAATGCACTTTCACGAATAAGACTGGATGAGTTAATATGGTCGGGGTGCCTGTCGTCAGGATAAGGGGCGAAGATAATCTGAGGTTTCAACTGCCTCAGCAATTTAATAATTTTTATCCGTGACTGAGCATTATTTACGATGTTTCCATCCTTGAGACCGAGATTGCTGCGGTATTTAATACCAAGAATACGTGACGCTGATTTTGTTTCTTCCTGCCGGATTTTAAGATTTCCGCGTGTGGAAAGTTCACCTTTTGTTAAGTCAATGATGCCTGTTTTTTTCCCATTACGGGAGAGCAGAATAACAGTGCCTCCGCAAGTGATTTCCACATCATCGGGATGAGTTCCGAAAAATAAAGCGTCGAGTTTCAAAATAAAATATTTAAAGAATTAATATAATAATATTGAGGTATTAATTAAATTCAAACACGTTTTTGACACTGAAGGACACAGAGTAAAATAGATTGTTCTCTCTTACCTCTTTTTCTAATTCTTTTATGTTATTATCGTTTTCCTTTTCGCCTTGCTTTGTTCTTTCTTCGGTTTTATTTTTATATTTGCTATCCGAAACAGCAGGAAGGTCGTCTGCGGTATCCCTGAATCCTTCAGGGGTATGGATGAGGAAGTGGCCGCCCTCTCGGTTAGCTCTGTTTTTTAATCTTGTTAATTCATTCTGTGATAATTCCGCCCCCTCTCCAATATACATAGGTAAAGGTTGTATTTGGTTATTTCCCGTGTCGTCTTTGGTGTTGTTATCTTGATTTTCAATTTCATTGTTTTTATTTATATTCAGTGGAGACGCTTCGGACGTAGGAGAGAGGGTCTTTGCCATCTGCTCGCCACTTTTAATTTTTCTCAAAGTTTTTGCCGAAAGCGGTATGTTCATCCGGAGGGGGAAAAAATAGTTCTTGTAATAATTCTTTTAATCTTTTAATTTTGATTTGAAAATCTGGTTTAGTTCCCTCGCCAGTGTTGGACTGGATTGAGTTGAGTAAATCAGATTTTTTTTATCTTCTCCCTTGAAAATATCATCATTTGTAAATAGATTTGGATTAGAAGTCTTAATTGCTCTTTCCTTCGGCAAGTAGAGCCGGACTGATTGAGACCAATTAAGACTTTTTGTTTTATCTATATATTTTAATCTTCTTCGTTGCTCGTATTCACCCGCTTTCATAAATTTAATGTCGGAAAAACTCTTATCGGATTCTAAAAAATCAGGATTTTTGTTATTGACTGATTCAATTAAATCTTTTAAGTTTATTGTGCCTGATGTAGGCTGAATGCCCAACGTCTCATCTTGAGATGTGGTTTCAGAGATACCATCAGGCATTTTTATTTCTATGCTTTTTAAATCATATAACTTATTACCGTTTTCAATGTGTTCTTTTACTGTTAATTTTACTCCAAAGATTTTACCGTCTATATATATAGGAGTAATTAATTTATGTACCTTTTTATATTTAGGTGTTTCGCTGTCGGATGTTAATCCTTTGTTTCCCGTGTCGTCTTTGGTGTTGATATTTGTTTCATCAAGTTCTACTTTTGAAAAGAAGTCTTTAAGTTTTTGATACTGTTCCGGGTTATCGGATACTAAGTTGTCAATTAACTTAGAGACTTTCTCTTTATTAACAAAAAGGTTACATAATCCTTCCCCTCCGACTGTTGAAAGATATTTCATGTCGTCTTTGGTATTGATTCCATAAACTAATTCTATTAGATTTCTTATAGCTCCTTTGTGAGTTGCAGAAACTTCATCAGCTCCGGTAAGCTTAACCGCTCCGGTCGTTAGCTGTTGGAGTTTTTCTGTATCTAATACCTCGTGAACATACAATCTTTGTACATTTTCATCTTTCTTTATTAACAAAAAGGTTACATAATCCTTGCCCTCCGACCGTTGAAAGATACTTCGTGTCGTCTTTGCCTTGAATTTCTTCATTATTAATTTTAACATCATTATACGGGGTGTCAAATGACCTATTGGATGGGAGTTTTTCTGATACTTCAGAGTTTGTACCACCCTCCGTATTTATTTTCCACATTGTTTTATTGTTCTGTCCGCTATGCTTATCCATTGTTTGTAATATTTCCCGTATATCCCAGAGTTTTCAAGCAATCCCTTCATTATCTTTAATCTGTTGTCTCCAAAAAATTTCTTTTGTAGTTTGTCTGTTTCCTTTATATTCTCGTCTGTTAACTTTGTCGTTTCTGTGCCTAATTTTCTTGAAATATCAATTCTGGTCATTTTTTTAATAGCTTTGGTCTTGAATATCTTTGTCCCCATCATTAATTTAATTTATTCCTTGATTAGAGACAGTGTCAGACGTATGGTCAGGGGTCAGTTTATCTGAAGCATTGACCTCTCTAATTGAGGGCTTTTTCCACATTGTTTTACTTGTTAATATCCCTGCTTTTTTTGAATTAAATTCAGTGAAAACTTCATTCGTTCCGTGATATAATACTAATGGTTCTCCGTTTGTAACTATTACTTTGTAATATCTCGTATTATACTTTTCTCCGTTGTATTTTCTTTCGTTTTGAAGTAAATTTAAAGTAGAGATATTTGACTGTGCTGATGAGGTAGAATACTCATCGGGTTTCCTTTCAAATATCTCTATTTTATTTACTCTGTAACTATATACTTTTGTCTTTAAATTAGTTTTTTCAGGATATTGATTGGCAGTTATCTTTACTTTATATATTTTCCCTGTTGATTTTCAATTCGTTTTGAAGTAGATTCGAGATAGAAATGCTTGACTGTGTGGATGAAGTCAGCTCTTTTGAGTATGTGGCATCCAAGACCCTTTCGGGCATTTATTTTATTTCACTGACTTCGTAACTATAAGCATTGTTGCTGTTCGGGTTTATTATTACCTTTATTGTTATTTTTGCTTTATAACTTTCTCCTTTTATATTTATTAATCCATAAAATCTTTGTATCTCTTTTATATTTCTGTCTTTTGACCTATCTGGAAGTTTCTCCTTGATTGATTCGATTAAATTTTTTAAATTTAAATAGCCCGATTTTTCAAAGTGTGCCTTCGCTTCAAGCGGATATGCTGCTTCGTTATCGGGTCTTATTATTTCTGTTAGTTCGTGGTCGTAGAACATATCCCCTTGTCTCGATTCTCTGATTACAAGATTTTCTCTTTATTTTTTATTTCATCTTGTATATTTTCATCTTTAAGCAAGGAAGTTGCTTGGGAACGTTGAACTTGCCCAGTAATGCCACCACCCAAGTAGGTCGGCAATATCCTATTAAGATTCAAATACTCATCGTAATTTACATCAACGTTATTATTATCTTTATCTTTTAATCCCCTTATCTGTATTATCTGTTTTTCTTTTTCGTATAATTTATCCCTGTATTTATCGTTTGCATCAAAATGTGTCCATGCTAAAACCTCACCATTCTTCGGGTCAGTTGTAACTACTAACTGATAATTTTCCGTATCTGATTTGCCGGTGTTTATATTTTTATCATTGATTTCTTTTAACCTGCGAATTATTTTATATATAAGTTCTGAGTTTTTTATAAACACCCTCGCTTACATCGGAGAAAGTGGATAATAAATTTAGAACTTTATTTTTATTTAAGTCCGGGCTGGAATCGGTTTTGGACGTATAATCAAGGGTCAGTTTATCTGAAGCATTGAATATTCCAGAGGACTTTTTCCACATTGTTTTACTTGTTAATATCCCTGCTTTTTTTTCTTGATTTATAATTTCTTCCTTTGTAAGTTTATTTATATCTTTTTATGAGGGAGACATCTCATCACCCTTTTGGGAACTCGAAGTGTCCATACTCTTTCGGGTTAAAGATATATCTTTTTTCTTAAATTCTGTTAATCTTAAAAATTTGACTTTTAGAAACAATAATCCTTTATATTTTCATATATTTATTTTTCTACTTTACGGATTTAGGTGAAATCCGTAAAGTAGTATTTTACGTTTTTCATTGATAATCGTAAAATAGTATTATAAATTAGTGAAAAAATATTGATATGTTTATAGATAGAAATATATACAGTGAATTAAAAAGTCATTTGAATAAAAAACAGATTACCGTTATAACAGGAATACGTCGTTCGGGAAAGACAACATTATTGAAAAAATTGATTAATGATGTCGAAAATGAAAATAAAATATTTTTTGATTTTGAAAAAATAAGCGACCGGAATATTTTTTCGGAAGAAAATTATGATAATATAATTGAAATAATATCACAAAAAGGAATAAATAAAAATAAGAAGATCACAATCGGTATCGATGAAATTCAACTTTCAAAAAACTCACCAAGCGTGATTAAATATCTATATGACCATTATGATATTAAATTTATAGTTACCGGGTCGGCTTCATATTATTTAAAAAATTTATTTTCTGAATCTTTATCAGGTAGGAAGAAATTATTCGAATTAAAAACACTTAGTTTTGGAGAATACTTAAAATTCAAACACATAAATTATGACACTGATGCAAATTTTCTAAAAAGTAAATTCTCTATACATCAATATAACTCTCTAAAAACTTTCTATAACGAATATATTAATTACGGCGGTTTCCCGGAAGTTACACTTGCTTTGAATACTGAAGATAAAAAGGAATTACTCAAAGATATTCTGAATTCATATATTAATATCGATATTAAAAGACTTACAGATTTCAGGAAGAGCCGTGAATTATTCAATCTGATATCCTTACTTGCATCAAGGGCAGGTTCAAAAATTGATTACACAAAACTATCGAGAATTTCAGGATTATCAAAACCTACGGTTTACGAATATATAGAAACATTTGAAAAAACTTATTTGGTTCAAAGGATATATGTTTTTACAAAAAGTAAAAATAAATTAGTTTCAAAATCTCCCAAAATTTATTTCTGTGATAATGGCATTCTGAACTCTATTACAGATGTAAGTTCAGGAATTAAACTTGAAAATTCTGTTTTTAATCAATTAATAAATTACGGTTCAGTGTCTTATTATTCAACTTATTCAAATTCAGAAATTGATTTTGTATTAGATGATAAAACAGCTTTTGAAATTAAAGAAACACCTGATATAAATGATTTAAATATTTTAGAAAGAAGAAGTAAAACAGCAGGGATAAAAAATTACAGAATAATTGGAAACAAGATACCGAATGGATTTACGGATTTCATCTGGGCAGGTTCAATTTTTTAATTAATTTTACACTGATTATGATATTTAATTGGATTAATTTATATGATTATGAAAAAAGAAGATTGTATTTTTTGCAAGATTACGGGAGGGGAAATTCCGTCATATAAGATATACGATGACGGGGAGTTCATTGCAATTCTTGATATTTTTCCGAATACAAAGGGTATGACGCTTGTAATGCCAAAGGAACATTATGATTCATATACTTTTGAGATGGATGATGAATTTTATTCGAAGTTTTTAATCACTGCAAAAAAAATCGGAAAGCATTTGGATAGGAAACTTGGAGTGGAGAGGACTGCACTTGTAATGGAAGGGATGGGAGTGAATCATGCACATATAAAGTTATATCCTCTGCATGGATTGGGAAAAGATTTTAAGGCGATGATACCGGAAGGGGAACATTATTATGAGAAATATCAAGGATATCTGACTACGCTGCTTGGACCGAAAGCGGATGAGGGAGAGATGAAAGAACTGCAGAAGATTTTGAATTATTTTGCCACTGAAAAAGAATGATTTGTTAATGATTTACACTGTATTAAAGTTATATTTTTAACCACTGAAAAATATTGATTAAAGATTAACACTGTTTTTCATAAAATACATTAATTGAAATTTATTTAATAATTTGACGGATTCACAGTATATACATTCGGAAATAACTGAAAAAATAATTAAAGCAAGTTATGAGGTTTATAATAAATTAGGTTCAGGTTTTTTAGAGAAAGTTTATGAAAATGCATTATTTATAATTTTAAAAAAATTTAATTTATTAGTTTATCAGCAATACCCAATAAATATTAATTTCGAAGAACAAATTATTGGTGAATATATTGCCGATTTATTAGTTGAAGATAAAGTAATTGTTGAAATAAAAGCTATACAAGAATTAGCATTAATTCACGAAGCACAATTAATTAATTACTTAAAAGCTACAAAAATTGAAGTGGGATTACTAATTAATTTTGGTCCAAAGATTCAAATTAAACGAAAAATTTTTAATAAATAAATTTATGTTACAGTGTAAATCATTATCAATCATTGTAAATCTGTGGCAAAAATAAAATATGAAATACGAGTTTACTAATATAGAAAAGAAGTGGCGGGAGTTTTGGAAAAAGAATAAAACTTTCAAGACACCTGAACTGAAAGATTTGGATAAATCTAAACCGAAGTTTTATACACTCGATATGCTTCCCTATCCAAGCGGGGACGGACTGCACGTAGGTCATCCCGAGGGTTATACTGCAACAGATATAATAGCACGGTACAAGAGAATGAACGGATTTAACGTACTTCATCCAATGGGTTGGGATGCATTCGGTTTACCTGCAGAACAATTTGCAATAAAAATGGGAGTGAATCCGAGAGTCGGGATTGATGAGTGTGTGGAACGATTCAGGATTCAGTTAAAAGCACTCGGATTTTTTTATGACTGGGACAGGGAAATAAATACTACGGATGAAAAATATTATAAGTGGACTCAATGGATGTTTCTGAAATTTTTTAATTCATATTTCGATGAAAAAGAAAATAAAGCAAAGCCAATCGATGAATTAAAAATTCCAGACGGTCTGAGCGAAGATGAAAAATATGAATATATAAATTCACAACGGCTTGCATTCATTTCCGAATCACCTGTGAACTGGTGTCCCGAACTTGGGACAGTGCTTGCAAATGAAGAGGTTGCCGAGCAAGTTGAAAAAGGATACACGGTTGTAAGAAAACCGATGAAGCAATGGAAGCTCAGGATTACTAAATATGCCGAGAGATTACTTCAGGATTTAAATACACTCGACTGGCCTGAAAACATAAAGAAACTTCAGACTAATTGGATAGGAAAAAGCGAAGGTGCGATTGTTAAATTTAAAATAGTATCAAAGGATAAAGAAAGAGATTTAGAAGTTTTCACAACAAGACCTGATACGCTGTTCGGTGCTACATATATGGTACTTTCACCGGAACATCCATACGTGAAAGAAATAACTACTGAAAAATTCAGGAAGAGAGTTGAGAAATATATCGAAGATGCGGCAAAGAAATCGGATTTAGAGAGGACTGAACTTTCAAAAACAAAGACGGGAGAATTCACGGGAGCTTACGCTATTAACCCGGTAAATAAAAAAGAAATTCCTATATTAATATCGGATTATGTTTTAGCGAGTTATGGTACAGGTGCGATAATGAGCGTACCGGGACACGATGAACGGGATATGGAATTTGCGATAAAGTTTAAACTTGAAATTGTACCTGTAGTAATACCGAAGGAATACAAGCACATTGCATTCAAAAAAATAAAAGGTGAAAACGGTGCTGAGATTTTAATATCTGGAAAAGGTCTTGTGAATATGCAGAACGGAAAAGCGGCGGGATATAAGGAATATCTTGAAAAGGTGAAGAAAGGTGAAATCTGTTTTACAGATGAAGGATATTCTGTTAATTCAGGCTTTATAACGGGACTTCCGACAAATGAAGCATTTGAAAAGATGATTCGCTGGCTTGAAGAAAATAATCTTGGAAAAAGAAGTATAAATTATAAATTAAGGGACTGGCTTTTCTCAAGGCAAAGATACTGGGGTGAACCGTTCCCTATAATTCATTTTGAAGACGGAAAAATCAAAGCACTTGATGAATCCGAATTACCATTAAAACTTCCTGAAGTAAAATCGTTTAAGCCAAGCGGAACAGGAGAATCCCCTCTTGCATTAATTGAAGACTGGGTAAATACAACTGACAAAGAAACCGGAAAACCTGCAAGGAGAGAAACAAATACGATGCCGCAATGGGCGGGTTCATGCTGGTATTTTCTGAGATATCTCGACCCTGACAATGATAAAATTTTCTGCGACAAAGAAATTGAAAAATACTGGATGCCTGTAGATTTATATATAGGCGGAGCGGAACATGCCGTACTTCATTTATTATATGCAAGATTCTGGAACAAGGTTATGTTTGACCTTGGATATCTGACACACAACGAGCCGTTTCAGAAATTATTTAATCAGGGAATGATACTCGGGGAAGACGGTGTGAAGATGAGCAAGTCGAGAGGTAATGTGATAAATCCCGATAAAGTGATTGAAGAATTCGGGGCTGATTCAATGAGGTTATTTGAAATGTTTATGGGACCACTTGAAGCAACAAAACCCTGGAGTACCGAGGGAATCGCGGGCATGAACAGATTTTTAAACAGGGTCTGGAGACTTATTATAGATGACAGAAACGGAGAATTAAAATCGAATATTACAAGTGATACCCTTACGGATAAAGAACTGAAACTGCTTCACAAGACAATCAAGAAGGTAACTCTCGATATAGAAGACGGAGATATGAAATTTAATACAGCTATTGCACAAATGATGATTTTCATAAACGAAATATACAAGCAGGATACTGTGAGCAAAAAACTTCTGGAAGATTTTATTATTTTATTATCTCTATTTGCTCCGCACATTTGCGAGGAACTCTGGACACTTATGGGAAATAAACCTTCTGTTCTTGATTGTAAATGGCCTCAATATATTGAAGAATATGCAAAAGAAGATATGGTGACGGTTGCTTTTTCAGTTAATGGAAAAGTAAGAGCGAAGCAGGAAATTGAATTTAATACGGAAGATGCAGACCTTCAGCAGACAGCACTTGAAAATGAAATGATTAGAAAACATATTTCAGGGAAAAATATAGTGAAAATAATTGTTGTAAAGAATAGAATGGTAAATATTGTAGTCAATTGATAATGATTAATGAACAATGATTAATGAACAATGATTAATGATTAAGATTTTATTAAATAACTTTATAAAAAACAAATATAATAATAATTGATAAGGCAATTTAAGAAGTATTATACGTTAGAGGAAGCAAGGAGAATTTTACCTGAGTTAAAGGTAAAGTTGAAAAAGATAATCGAACTCAAGGCAGAACTTGACAGACAGGGATTTGATATATTCAAGCATCAATATTTTGGAGGCAGAGGAGTGAATGGTACGGGAGAACATCCCGAAGAACTTGAAAACCTCGTGAAATTACTGGAAGAATTAACATCTGACGGAATTGTGATAAAAGGTATAGGAAACGGACTTGTAGATATACCTTATATCAATAAAAACGGTGATGAGGTTTTTTTATGTTATTTATATGGTGAAGATGATATTAAATTCTGGCACGGGATAGATGAAGGATATGCGGAAAGAAAAACATTATAATGATTAATGAGCAATGATTAATGAAAAATTAGTAATTAATAATTAGTAATTTTAAAATTAAAAAGTTTAGAGAGAGAAGAAAAAAAATTATCTCAATTCATTTATAATTCATATTCAATAAAAGAAATAAAAAATAATTTAAAGAGATGAATCCAATTAATGCGGCGGTTGTGAGGGTGATACCGCTTTTTCCTAAAAAGCTTGTGAGGGTATTTGCAAACAGATACATAGCGGGTGATAAACTTGAAGACGGTGTAAATTCTGTAAAGAAACTCAATAGTAAAAACATAATGACCACGATGGATGTGCTTGGAGAAAGCATTACTACGAAAGAGGAAGCTATTGAATCGAAGAATGAAGCAATAAGTGTACTTGAAGCGATAGACAAGAACAAACTTAATTCAAACCTGTCAATCAAACTAACTATGATGGGATTGAATCTGGATTTTGATTTTTGCTATAGTCTTGTAAAAGAAATAGTAACTTTTGCAAAAGAAAAAAATAATTTTGTAAGAATAGATATGGAGGATTCATCGGTCACGGAGAAGACCATACAGGTTTTTGAAAAAGTAAGAAAAGATTTTGAAAATGTCGGAATAGCAGTGCAGGCATATTTAAGAAGGACTGAAAAAGATATAATAAGATTATCTGAAAATGGTTCGAATTTCAGAATATGCAAAGGAATATATATAGAACCTGAAAATATTGCTTTCAAAAATAGAAATGAAATAAGGGAAAATTTTTTAAAGGTGATAAGGCTTGCATTGGAAAGAAAATCATACTGCGGGATTGCGACTCACGATAATTTTGTCACGGAAGGAGCAAAAAAAATTATACATGAACTTGGATTAAAAAAGGATGAATATGAATTTCAGATGCTACTGGGAGTACGTGAAAAATTGAGAGACGAACTTGTGAATGAAGGGTACAGGATGAGAATATATGTACCGTTCGGGGAGAGATGGTATCATTATTCGATGCGGAGATTTAAGGAAAATCCGAATGTGATGTGGGCGGTGATGAAGAGTATAATTTTCAGGAGTTAAGAATTCAGGAGTTAAGCCTGCCTGCAGCAGTCAGGAAGTAAGTGGGAATAACACGTAGAAAACACAGACCCTGCGGGCAGAGATTTGCACAATGAAAATTTTACAATTATTATAACTCCGAAAAATCAGTATACTGTCACAATTCTATTTCAGTGACAATAATTTTTTTATTTTTATTTCAACAAAATCATTTTCTTTTTGTCGGTGAAATTGTCAGTTTTCAGGACATAATAATAAACTCCGCTTGAAAGATTTGCAGACCCGCTTAGTCTTGCATCAAATTCAGCATTATAAATTCCTGCTTCAAGTCTGCCATTGAAAACAGTCATTATTTCTGTTCCAATAATATTATAAATTTTCAATGAAACATTTTCACTTCGGGGAATAGAGAATTTAATATTTGTTGCCGGATTAAACGGATTCGGGTAATTCTGCCACAGGTAATAATCGGCGAGAACAGTGTTTTCCTTTCTTATCCCGATTGAACCTGTTACAGAACTTTTGAACGCCTGCTGAACATCAGAACGTTTAAAATCAGGAATTCTTTTGTAAACGAAAATTTCGAAATCGCAATTATTTGCTACCCAGCCTGTATCGATAGTAACGTTGAAATTTTTTGTATATACCTGATTAGCATTCCAGCTTCCGTTTATAATCAGTTCTCCATCCCATCCGTTTGCCATAGTACGGGCAACCCAGTCGTGGTCAAAATTATTTGATGCAGGACCACAGGGGCCACCTGCCTGATAGTTTATAAGGTTATTTTCAGTGATTGCAAAATTTACTCTGTAATGTCCGTTCAGTGTCTGCAATGCCTTCAGTTCTGCCGTTACTGTTAATAATCTTGTAGAAGAATTATAATTTTTTGCAGTAATGTTAATATCAACAGGAGCATTTGGAGAACTTGAATACCTGAATGCGACAGAATCATAAGCATACGGATAAGAAACTCTATGGAATGTGCTTCTGTCAATAAAAGACATAGGTGCACTGAATCCGACTTCAGGACCAAGCAGAGAGTCCCTCACTTCATGACCGAAAAATTGCGAGTAAGGATCTATTACAGGGAGTTCATTTCCATGATAAGCCATAACAACCGTTTGAGGAAACGAAACTATGATGTGTTGTTTAATAATTGAATCCAGACAGGCACAATACATACAACTGATTGAGGTTGAGTATTCGAGCAATACTTTTCTTGGACCTGCGTTTATGAATCCAATGAAGAAGATAAAAATTGCAAGGAGTGAAATTGTTTTTTTCATTTGAATTAATTTAATTTATAAATTAAAAACTGAAAAAATACTTTTATATCTTATTCAAAAATAATATTATTAGATTAATAATACTATTAATAAATAATCCAGAAGTAATTTATATATGTTATCACAGGGATAACTCGAACCTGCAGGCATTGATTACTCAGAATTTTTAAATAGATAGGATTGCTATATCCGTTATTTGTGGACTCGCAATAACAATAAAAAATTATTTAATTGTTTTACCTGAGTCGGTGAGTTTTTTCATAGTATTCATTACTTCAAGCCATATTTGAGTTGTTTCAGGATAAAGATTATATACAAGGTCTTTCATAGCAAGAGCATATTCGCGTATTTCCCATTGTGCGTGTTTGTCGTCGCGGAGTTCGATGAAATTCATTATTGCCTGAAAAGATGCAGTCCAATAGATTTCCGAATACTGATTTAATGGCAGGAGAATTCTTGCCTGTTCTTTTGCTACACCGAGTTCAAGTAATCTTGTATATGCTTCAAGAAGAACCATCATTGCTCTTTGAAATGTATGTGTTGCGGCATCCTGTTTATCAATTGTCCCCTCCGATGCCTGTTTATTATCCTGTGATTGTGCTCTCCAGAACATCGGCTCGTAAAAATCATTAACGGGCACATATCTTCCGCTGATTTCGTTCCAACCGTGGTCTTTTGTCGGATAACTCGATGTTGTTTCGATGCCAACGACGTGTTTATACCACTGACGCATAACGAATTCAGGGGCTTTGATGTGAAACTGAACAATCAAATGTCTGAAAGGCGAATAGTGTTTATTTTCAACAAGATATTTTATCAAGATTTTATCACCATCACTAAGCGTAGTTTTTCTTTTTCCGAATGATACACGTGCGGAATTAACTACAGTGAGGTCGCTTCCGAGATGGTCGATAACTTCGAGAAAACCTTTATCAAGAACTTTCTTAAGATTCTTATTTTTGTTCATTTGAAATCAAAGATTAAAATTTTTTTAACATAATAATTATAAAAGGAAAATTCAATTTTAAATTAAAAAATAGCACACTGATGACACAGATTAGAAAGATTGTCACAGATTTATTTAATAACTTTCGCTCAGATAACACGGAAAGAACGGAATGCTTTTTGTATTTAATAAATTTGTATACTGTCGTACATAGATTTTTTTAGAATAAATGAAAATTTATAAACATTTTTTCAAAGACTTCGAAGGAGTGATATATTGGTAGTTAAGATTTCAAACCAACCATCGAATCCTGTAGGGGTGAAATATTAGTTGCTATAATAAAAAGGGATTGAAAAATATATAAAATTTTTTGCAGGAAATTGGTATATTTAGGATTAATTTAAAAGTAATATAGATTTATGGCTAAAAAAGAAGGTCCGAGAGTTAATATAAAACTTGTGAGTGTGGAAGGTCCGCATAAAGGAAAATCCGTGTACGTAACACAAAAAAACAGGAACAATTCCAAAGAGCGTCTTGAAATGAAGAAATACTGCAAATTCACCAGAAAGCATGTTCTTCATAAAGAAGCCAAGTAATTGTATTTACATACCTAATTGAAGCTCGCCACACTATTATATATAAGAAATAAGGAGGGTGATTATTTATTAATGGAGCGGGCAAATCATCCTAATAAAGGTTTATTATCTCCACCCGGCGGGAAACTGCGGCTTGATGATGCAGAGTCTCCGTTTATTTGTTCAGTAAGAGAATCAAATGAAGAGTGCGGGATTGTTTCGGAAATTAAAGATTGGAAACTAATAGGATTGATTACCGAAAAGGAATATCCGAATATAGGAAATATTATGATTTTTATGATGGAATATCAGAGGAGGTTGGAAAAACTTCCTGCTCATTCGATTGAGGGAAATTTTTTATTTGTTCCAGCAGTTGATATAATGGAATCAAATATTCCTGAAACGGATAAAAAATACATCTGGAATTTTGTATTGAATAAAGAAAGAAATTTTTACAGTGTTTATATCGATTGCAGTATAAGTCCGTATGTATGTGTAATAGAAAGTGTCTGAACCAGGATTCATAAGATTTTGCTGATTAACAGAACTTTATTAATAGATTCCCTGCCTGCGGCAGGCAGGCAGCTTTCGCTGGAATGGAAAATTTATGAAAAATGAAAACTGAAAATAAAAAATCAGGACTGCCGGATACGCAGGGCAGTATAGATAAACGGAAATTACAAATTAACAAAGCCGGGGTGAAAGAAATTAAATTTCCGATTACTGTTAAAGATAAGGAAAACAAGACTCAGCATACGATTGCAAAAATTTCGATGACTGTAGATTTGCCAATGAAATTTAAGGGAACACATATGAGCAGATTCATTGAAATTCTTGAGAATGGCAAAAGGGAAATACATATCGATTCGGTATTCGATATACTTTCCGAAATGCAGAGGAAACTAAAGTCAGAAAATGCACACATCGAAATTGAATTCCCCTATTTCAAAATAAAAAAAGCACCTGTGAGCAGGAAAGAATCTCTGATGGATTATAAAGTGATTTTCCGTGCTGAGAAATTTAAAAATGAAAAAGGATTTTTGATGACAGTAATAATTCCTGTCAAAACACTATGCCCCTGTTCAAAAAATATTTCAAGATACGGTGCACATAATCAAAGGGGCGAGGTGACTGTATCAGTAAGGTTCAAAGGTGAAGTTTGGATTGAAGATATTATTTCGATTGTTGAAAGCAGTGCAAGTTCTGACTTATTCAGTTTATTAAAAAGAGAAGATGAAAAATTTATAACAGAAAAAGCATTTGAAAATCCTGTTTTTGTCGAAGACCTTGTGAGAAATGTTGTTCTGAAATTAAAGAAAAATAAAAAAATTATTTGGTACAGGGTTGAAGCGGAAAATTTTGAAAGCATACATAATCATAATGCGTATGCGATGATAGAATCAAGTTCATAGAGTTAATAGGGTTTGTAGAGTTTATGTAGTCGCGGGTCTTTAGCCCGCGCTAAGTTTGTTCAGTTCATTGAGTTCTTAAGGTTTATAAGGTTCATAAAGTTTGGATGTTTTGGAAGGAATGAACTAAATTAATAAAATTGAGTATAATAAATAGATATAAGGAAAGTGCTATTCTACTGAATAAGTGAATGGTATTTTTAGTATTAAATTATGATTTTTAAAAGATATATAAACTTTAAAAACTAAAATTATACAAATGAAATTCAAGATATTTCTGGCATTAGTATTAGTGTTAACCTTAATCGGAATTAATTATTCATATTCTCAAACCGTCCCGAAAATTTCTCTTTCGCTTAACAAGAAAACATATAATCCGGGAGATAAAGGGATATTGAAGATAACATTTAAAACCGACAGTGAGACAAAGATTCCAAAGGAACCATCGATAATAGTTAACATTTCGGGAACAGGAATTACCGGAACGGGAGTTGAAGATTATTCATCTTATCCCAGTGGAGATTATCTTGTTCCACCTGTTATCAAATACGATTTTCAGGTTTCAAATGATGTTGAAAGCGGAACTACCATAAATGTTTCAGGCACCGTTAAGTTTGGTTATTGCGATTATGAAACAGGTATATGCAAAATAGGAACTAAGAAAATCAACTTTAAAGTAAAAGTTAAATAAATAATGTACTGAGATACATTATTTAATTCAGGATGCAGAAAAAATTTTACTTTATTTCGGATGTACATTTAGGTTCGGGTAATAATGAAATAAATAAAAAGACAGAAAGTTTATTAATTGAGTTCTTTGAAGAGATAAAATCCGATGCTGAAGAATTATTTATTGCCGGTGATTTATTCGATTTCTGGATTGAATATAAAAGGGTTGTTCCGAGAGGTTATTATAATCTATTTGCAAAGATATCTGATTTAGTGAAATCGGGAATTAAAATAACATTCCTTGCCGGCAATCATGATTTCTGGAGGGGAAATTATTTTGAAGAGGAATTTGGAATTAAGCGGATTGACCATCCGATTGAAAGAGAAATTTATGGTAAGAAATTTTTTATCGCACACGGAGACGGATATTCCTACAAAGATACCGGATATAAAATTGCAAAATTCATTGTAAGGAGCCGGATATGTCAGTTTTTATATTCGATACTGCATCCGAATTTTGCAATCTGGCTTGCAAAGAGGACTTCAGCCCGTTCACGTGATTATACAACTCAGAAAGATTTTTCCGAAAGGGACGGACTGAGGGATTTTGCGAAAAGAAAAATCGAGGAGGGATTCGATTATGTAATTCTCGGACACAGGCATTTTACAGAATTCAAAAAAACCGGAAACGGAATTTATATAAATCTCGGAGACTGGATAAAGAATTTTTCATACGGAGTTTTTGACGGCAGTGAATTTATCCTGAATAAATATTATGATATACAAGAAAAAAGGATTTTACCTGCAGAAAGCAGGAAAATAAAAAAACAAGATTGAAAAAAAACAAGGAACAGGAATTAGACCAATTTTTTTCCGATAGGGAATACAGAAAAAAACTCAGACGGAAAGGGCAAAAGGAGAAATTTTCCCTCAGGTTCATTTTTGGAATAATTATTATTATTTTTGTTCTTTTCAGTGCATATCTTGTATATCTTTCTCAAACACTTCCTTCACTTTCAGAGCTTGAAAATCCGAAACTTGAAGAGGCAACAAAGATTTATTCCGATAACGGTGAATTAATAGATAAATTTTATCTGAAGAACAGAACACGTGTTACATTCGAAAACATTCCGAAAGATTTGATTAATGCCCTGATTGCTACCGAAGACCGAAGATTTTACAATCACTGGGGTGTGGACATACAGAGGATTTTCCAGGCGTTCATAAAAAATATAATAAGTTTAAATCTTAAAAAAGAAGGAGCATCGACAATAACGCAGCAGCTTGCAAGGAATCTGTATTTAAATTCCCGCGAGACAACATTAAACAGGAAACTCCGCGAGGCGATGACGGCGATTCAGATTGAAAAGACTTATACAAAGCAGGAAATACTCTCATATTATTTCAACACGGTATATTTCGGAAAAGGGGCATACGGAATCGAAGCGGCTGCGGAAACTTACTATGACAAGACTGCAAAAGATTTGACGCTTGAGGAAAGTGCAACACTGATTGGTTTATTGAAATCACCATCAAAATATGACCCGACAGTAAATCCCGAAGAATCAAAGACGAGAAGAAATCTTGTGTTAAATTCAATGTTGGAAATGGATTTTATTACTAAGGAAACACATGACGCAACGATTAACGAACCAATAAAAACTTCCGAAAATACCAGAACAAGAATTACGGACGTAAGCGAGACAAGCGATTTTACGGAATATGTAAGGCAGATACTTCAGCAAAAAGCAGAGAAATACGGATTTGATTTATACAGAGACGGGTTGAAAGTTTACACTACACTTGATACACGATTTCAAAGGCATGCAGAGGATGCTGTAAAAGAGCAGTTAAGTTCATTTCAAAAGACATTCAACTCAAGCTGGAAATGGAAAGGCAACCAGGAAATATTATCAACTGCATTAGATAATTTTATTAAATCAACCGATGAATATAAACGTGCTAAAACAGATGCTGATAAACAAAAAATTTACGATAAATTAAAGAATAAAGAATCTGTTATAGATTCTGTTAAGGAACTTGCAACTTCAATTCAGGCTGCATTCGTTGTTATGGAACCAAAGACAGGAATGATAAGGGCAATGGTTGGTTCGAATCCATTCACGAGGGTAAAATACGGATTAAATCACGTAACACAAGTGAAACGCCAACCGGGTTCTTCATTCAAGCCATTCGTATATACAGTAGCAATAATGAACGGATATTCCCCCGGTTATGAAATATCAAACGAACCGTTATCCGTTGATGTCGGCGGAAAAAAATGGAGTCCAAAGGGAGGCGGAACAGGAGGTACTATTCAGCTAAGAACAGCATTAACAAAATCAGTCAATGTACCATCTGTAAGAGTGATGATGGAACTTGCTCCGATTGAAAAAGTGATTGACCTTGCACACAAAATGGGAATTAAATCAGAGCTACCGAATTTTCTTTCGCTTTCTCTGGGAGTGGGAGAGGTAACACCGCTTGAAATGACAAATGCATTCGGAACATTTGCAAACGAAGGTATCTGGGTTGAACCGATTGCAATTACAAAAATAGAAGACAGAAACGGAACATTAATTGAACAGTTCATGCCGGAGACAAAAGAAATATTCGGAGATGACGTAGCATATATAATGAATGATATGATGGAAGGAGTAATACGGGAAGGAACAGCAACAAGCATAGGGCAATTTTTTAACAGACCTGCCGCAGGAAAAACAGGAACATCACAGGCATACACTGATTCATGGTTTGTTGGATTTACCCCGCAATTTGTTGCTGGAGTGTGGCTTGGATTTGACGACCCGAGAATTAAATTCGGCGGTGCTTACGGATACGGTGGAAAGGCTGCGGCACCCATCTGGGGGAGATTTATGAAATATCTTTATTCGGATAATGCATTCGATTTCCCTCTTGAAGAATTCCTAATGCCAAAAAGTGTGGAGGAAATGAGTATTTGTACTGTAACCGGACTTCTTGCAAATGTAAGTTGTCCTAAAGTAACTGATTTGATATTAAAAAGAATGCTGCCGAAGAAATGCAGTATGACTCATGCAATAAGTCCAAGTGATTCAACTTATTCATTTATAAGACCACCGAAGACAGATGATAAAGGTGACAGTGAGAAAAAGACACCACGTAAAAACAATTGATAATTGACAATTGATAATTTTGTAATGATTAATGAATGATGAGTAATTAGTAATTAATTTTTTGATTTCATTTCGTTTCATTTATATCATATTTTGAAAAATTTTAAAAACTTGTATTAAATTATAAATAATGGAAAAGACGCTTTGTATAATTAAGCCGGATGCGGTGAAGAAGAGGGTTCAGGGGCACATCATACAGATGATACTTGATGCGGGATTTAATATAACAGATATGATGATGCTCACATTGAGCAAGGAGCAGGCAATGAAATTTTATGAAGTTCATAAAGAAAAACATTTCTACATTCCGCTTGTAGAATATATGACCTCCGGTCCCTGCATACCAATTGCTCTTGAAAAAGACAATGCCGTCGCGGATTACAGGAAATTAATCGGAGTGACTGACCCGAATGAAGCGGAAGAAGGAACGGTGAGAAAGTTATATGCAGATTCAAAGAGCGAGAATGCAGTACACGGTTCGGATTCAGTAGAGAACGGGATTATTGAAGTTAATTTCTTTTTCGGAAAGTAAAAAAACAAACCATTGTCATACCGAATTTATTTCGGAATCTAAAAAAATGAAAATTTGTAATTGAGAACCTGAAACGAGTTCAGGATGACAATATAATTATTATAAATCTTACAAATAATTTTGCCCCAAAGGCAAATAGAGAGTTTGAATGGGATTCTATTTTTTCATTTTAAGGGATTTGATAATATCATCAATTTTTTTAATATTATCGGTGGTATAATATTTTTCGATAATGTCCGCACGGCAAAAAACATTTATATTATTCTGCATATAAATATAGTACAGTAAAAGATTCACTTTGACATTGTCTTCGTCGGTATATGATGATTCAAGTCTGAAAGCTTTGTAGGAGGGTTCATTCACCGTGAATTTATATGTTGTGTCCGTGAACTTGCTTTTATATTTCTCTAAATATTTTTTCTTTTCATCAAGAACAATCATCAATTGATATTCATTTTTTTTCTTTGAAGACAGAAGGACGGGATAGTCATATTCCTCTTTATTTACATACTGTACGGTATCATTTTCTTTATTATATTCGAGACTGAATAAAATATCTTTATCAGTAAATGATTCTTTGTCGCCTCCTGTATTTTTTTTATTTGTATCGATTTTATTTGCAAGCAGATTTAAAGAATCCTGAATTCTTTTTTTCTCATTGTTGACTTTTTCGAGGGAATCAGCAATTTTCTTTTGTTCCACAAGTTTTGCGGTTATGGAATCTTTATTTTCAGGTCTTTTTATTTTAGGAATTTTTACGATACGTTTAAAATCTGCATTTTTATTTTCGGTTTCAGTTTCCTTTCTCTTTTCTGATTTGGGTTTAACGGGGTCATCAATGTTAGTTTTTATTGTCGGGTCGATAATATCCTGAATTACAACCATCCTGTGCGGCTCTTCTATTTCAGTAATTTCTTTTGTTCCAAGGAAATAAAAAATTATAATCATCAGGAAATACAAAATCAATCCGCCTGCAGTTGCCCGTTTGATATTTTTTTCGTAAGTTCTGCGGTTGATATTGTAAGGATTTTTCGGACCGAGTTTTTCATCGAGAATTTCATCCGGTGATTTTTGCTTTTTGGACTCTGGTTTTGATTTTTCTATTAAATGTTCAACTTCGGGATTAGGAATAAAAACACCTTTTTGTAATGGTTGAATTGATAATTTATCAGTGACAGCGGCGGCTTCAGAAAGTTCACCGACTGAAATATAAATTTCTATTACCTGTTCCGTGTCGTCGTCGTTCGGATGAATTTCAATTTTATTGTACTGCTTTTCCTTAAGATGATGCTGTTTATCAAAAGTATTTTTTAATGAGCAGTCTATAGAAACATTTTTAGAACTTACAATTTTGATGTAGAGAAGATTTTCGTTGATGAGTGTAATTTCGTAATTACACTTACCGGAAGCGATTGGAACTGAAGGTGAAATTTCAGTTTCATGATTATTAATGTCTGATTTATCAGTATTTTTAGATTTCCTCGGCATTATAATAATTTAAACATAAGAAATATAAGTTAAAATTCAATATCGCAAAAAACATTTCTTTATATTATACTGTGATTTCGGGATTTGGTTCGGAAAAAATAGATGGAAGAGGGAAGATGGAAAAACAAAGTTTACTGTCATTGCGAGGAACGAAGTGACGAAGCAATCTCTGACATTTTTTTTTTAAGAAGAAGTTTTTTAAAACTAATACTTCAAAAGATTCATCATAATATTTCAGATAACGTCATATAAAAAATAATTTTCTATTTATTATTCAGGTAATTATAGAAAACTTTTGAAGATGAAGGCGTTTGTTTTTTTCATTTCTTTTTAAAAATTAATGTTATTATTTTAAATAAAAAAAATAATATGGCGGGATTGAGAAAATTAACAGGATTTTTCTTTTTAAAGAAAAATATAATTTTATTTACTTTTCTTATCCTTGTACATTTAACATTGAAAATTGAAAATTGTATATGCCAGTGGGTGCAATGTGAGGGGATATACGGAGGTTCTTTTTATTCTCTAGCAGTGAGTGGAAATAATTTATTTGCAGGAATAAATTATGGAGGTGTATATTTATCTACAGATAATGGTAGAAAATGGTCTCAGACTGCTTTAAATAATAAAATGGTTCAATCTATTGCTGTTGCAGGAAATAATATTTTCGCTGGAACTACCGATAATGGTATTTATTTATCAACAAATAACGGGACAAGCTGGACTCAAACAGCCTTAAATAATAAATCAATTAATTCTCTTTTTGTGACTGGAAATTATATTTTTGCTGCGACAGTCCAATATGGTGTTTTTTTTTCTACAAACAATGGTACAAACTGGACACAAACAGGCCTAAATAATCAAACTGTTTTATCACTTACAGGTAACGGAAATAATATTTTTGCAGGTTCAAATGAATCTGGTGTTTATCTAACGACAGATTATGGGACAAATTGGATTCAAACATCTTTGAATAATCAAGCGATACGTTCACTTTCGATGAATGGAAATAATGTTTTTGTAGGAACAAGCACTAATGGAATTTATCTTTCGACGAATAATGGAATTAATTGGATTCATACTTCATTGGATAGTCAGGAAGTACGTTCTCTAATTGCATACGGTAATTTTATATTTGCGGGAATAAGTTCAAAAGGAATTTATCTCTCCACGAATAATGGAATAAACTGGTATCAAACTGTTTTAAACGATAAAGTTGTGAATTCTTTTACTATAATGGGAAATAACATCTTTGCAGGAACATTAAATAATGGAGTTTATTTTACTTCAGATAATGGTTCAAATTGGATTCAAACTGGTTTAAATAATAAATTGGTTTATTCCTTTATTGCAAAAGATGATTTCATATTTGCAGGAACAAATAGTAATATTTATTTATCGGAAAATAATGGCACAAATTGGACCCCAAATAATTTGAATAATAAATTGATACATTCATTATTAGTGATTGGGAATAATATTTTCGCAGGGACAGAAAATAATATTTATATTTCTACTAATAACGGAACGAATTGGTTCCCAACTACATTAAATAATCAATATATCTCTTCTCTGACTAATAATGAAAATTACATATTTGCAGGAACATCTACAGGTGTTTACTTATCTTCAAATTACGGAATAAGTTGGCAACAAACTTCATTATATAATAAATCAGTCTATTCACTTTTAGTATTTGGAAACAATATTTTTGCAGGAACAAACATGTATGGAGTCTATCTTTCAACAAACAACGGTACTGACTGGACTTTAACAGGATTGGTTAACAAAGTTATATATACTCTTGCAGTTAACGGAAATAATGTTTTTGCTGGAACAGCAGGTTATGGAATTTTTCTTTCTACTAATAATGGTATAAATTGGTCTCAAACTGCCTTTAATACAGGAATAACAGTTTATACGATATCCGTTAGCGAAAATAATATAATTTCAGGAGCAAGTGATGGAGTTTACCTTTCTACTAATAATGGATTAAACTGGATTAAAAAAAATCAAGGATTTAACAACCTCCAAATCGCAATACATGCATTTTTAATCACAAATAATTATATTTTCGCCGGTACTGATGGCTATTCCGTCTGGCGGAGGTCTTTGTCCGAAATAATTGGAGTTCAAAATATTTCGACAGAAATCCCAAAAGAATTTAAACTATATCAAAACTATCCAAATCCGTTTAATCCGAAGACGAAAATTATTTTTGAAATTTCAAATCATCCCCCCAACCCCCCTTCAAAGGGGGAAGTTTTTGTATCTATGAAAGTTTATAATATTCTCGGGAAAGAAATTCAGACACTTGTGAATGAGGGATTACAACCGGGAATGTATGAGGTTACATTTGATGGGAGTGATTTTCCTTCAGGAATTTATTTTTATCAGTTGAGGGTTGGAGAGTTTGTTGAAACGAAGAGGTTTGTTTTGCTGAAATAGCTTTGCAATGATTAATGAAAAAAGTTACAAATGAGGACTTTCGTAACGAGGGGGAAAAACTAAGACTTCAAAAGATTTGGTTATCCGAAAAATTTAATCACTAAGTTCGCAAAGAAAAGCAAAGATTCCCCTAATAAAAGACCTTCCATTCCAACGAAAGTTGGAATCTATTAGTAATTAAAACAAAAACTTCAAAAGATTGGTTATCCGAAAAATTTAACCGCCAAGTTCGCAAAGATAAGTAAAGAAACCAAAGAAAAAAACCTTCCATTCCAACGAAAGTTGGAATCCATAAGTAATAAAAACAAAACTTCAAAAGATTCATCATAATATTTCAGATAATGTTATATTAAAATAATTTTCTATTTTTTATTCAGGAATTATAGAAAACTTTTGAAGAAATGATTGAGTGGATTCCAGCCTGCGCTGGAATGACAAGTCTATTTTTTTTTATTGGAATGACAGAATCTATTTCTTCGGGGGGCGGCGGAAGGAGATGGATTTGAGCATTTCCTCGATATAGTGTCTGAGTTGTTTATGGAGATTAAAGAATGCCTCGTTGAAATCAACATTAACATTTATGCGGTCAGTTTTTCCGAGTACAATGTAATAATGTTTTATTCTTCCTGCCTGCGGTTTTGAGAATGCGGAATCTTTTGTGAAAATGTTCAGAGTATCACTGCTGTAAAATTTTACACGGTAATTATCAAGTGCATGCTCCTTCTCTTTGCTGTTCACATAAAACCATACTATCAGTGAATCCATCGATGCAAGTTTGACTGTTGAATCGGGTTTATTTGTTGTGTCCTTTAACGGAATATAAAAATATGAAGTGGAATCAGTAACTTTTACAAATGAAAGTGCTTTTAAATAAGTATTAAATTTAACAGGTACAATATTGGTATCAAGTGCAATTTTCAGAGAATCAGGAATTTTCATATATGTGGAATCAACAGGATTTTTATTTGTATTATCCGAACCCTTTTTTACTTTTTTTGTAGTATCATTTTTAGCAATTAAAGAATCAAGATTTTTTGTATAATCTGTTGTATCTCCCGGACGTTTAACATCATAAGTTAAATCGGAATTTTTAGTTTTAATTTTTTTAATTTTTGTATTCTTGGTTTTAACCGGAGGTGTTGTTGTTGTATTATTCGGAATTACATCCGTTCCGTCGGTTGTTCCGTCATTGAGAGGAGGAGTTTCAGTTATAATTTCTGGTTTGTACGGGTCTTTCACGTCAAGAATTTCCACCTTAGTTTCGGGAAAGTCCTCAACCACAAGCAGTTGAGTCAATTCATCGGGATTCAAAATCTTTCCCCTCCCCCATATCCCATAGAATACAAATATAAGAACGAAATAAATCAGGAAAGAATAGAATAATGCAGTGTATGAATTTTTTGTAAACTGTTTTCTGTAATTTTTAAATGGATTTTTCGGACCGAGTTTTTCATCAAGGATTTCATCAGGAGTAAGCTGAGTAATAAAAGTTTCCTCCTCTGATGCCGGGGGTTTTATAATTTCAGATTTATTTTGATTTTCTTCAGTTATGGTCTGGTCTTTTTTTTTTCAACCACAATTTCACCTGTGTCGGGGTCGATTGAGATGACAATTTCAATTTCCTGCGGTTCGGTATCGGTTTTCGGGCGAACGTGAATTTTATTCGTCTGTGAATCAAGTGTAGAAGATTTATCCTTCACAGAACAATTAATATTTACGCTTTTATTGGTTGTTACTTTAATTCTGAGAAGATTTTCATTAATGAGACTGACTTGATAATTGCTTTCTTTCGGGAAAACGGGAAATGAATTTTCTGCAGGTTCAGGGTTTAATTTAATATGTTCGTCCTGGATTTTTTCTTCGGGTTTATTTTCTGGAACAGGATTGATATTATTCCCCTGTACAGGATTATTTTCCGTGTTTTCTCCGTTATTTAAGTTCTCTTCTGTCATTATGAAATCAATATGTAATTTACAGAAGTTTAGATAAACAAAAAATAGAAAAAGATTAGAAGAATGCTGTTACCTGTGCCCGTCCTGTATGGACAACACGCCTTGCGCCTTCAAGCCTGCCGTCGTAATTAACAGTTGCCTGAATATTTTTACTGAGATTATAATCCAGAAATGCACGCCAGAAATAGCTTTTTCCCTGTACCCTTCCGGAGGTAAGTTCATACGGAAAATTTTCTGGATTTGTGTTAAGAAGAACTTCATCCCGCTCAATTTCAATCCTTATTCTTCCAACTGAAAGAAAAGAATAAACGAAACGAAGAATCTGCTGATTGATTGATGCATTAGTAAAATTAACAGGGTAGTAATCTGCCGCTTTTACAAAATTCAATTGCAAACCGCTTTCAACTTCGGGAATGGGTTTATATGATAAATCTGAATTAAAGTTATCCGAATTAATATTTCTGTTACGAACGGATGCAGCCGGAGCAATATTTCTGTCAGTTTTATTAACATATTCAAGCTGAGTAACCATATCTTTTGTTAATGCAAGTTTCAGACGGAGTGCCCGTTGAATATTCAGCAGGCGTTCATTTCCACTGCTGTACTGGCTGTATCCTTTTTGCTGAATAAACCTGAGCCGCAGGGAATAATCAAAATTATTTTCAAAAAAATTGAAATCCTGCTGGAAAAACTGATTACCAGCAATTGTGTTCGAGTCATTAAGAAATTTACTCAGGTGCAGATAATAAATATTATTAGTTTCCGGGTCTTTGCTTTTTTCGTCGATTTTGAAATACGATTCGGAGGAAAAATTATTAATCACATCTGCAATAAAATTATTTTTTGCAATAAAGAAAAATCTCGATGGTTTAATATAAATTCTTGCAGAGGTCTGAAGATTAACGGTCGGGAAATATTTATCGGTCGGTACGTTTATTTTTATATAATCACCATCGTAATTAACAAGCTGGAATTCATTTTCATCCTGAATTCCGTTTTGGTTAAGGTCTCCGAGATATATATAATTCCCCTGCCCTTTGGGGACGAGGACGAAAAGTTTCTGCACAATTGCAGTCTGTTCACTTAAAACATTATAAAGCAAATCCGTTTGAATTGCACTTCTCATCGGCTCGATTCTCAATCGGGAATTCACAAGGACGGTATTATTATTCTGATTTCCCGAGAGAGTTCCGATATTTGAATATTCCCTGTTTCTGAAAGTTACATCCGCAGATGGGATAAGCCAGTCAATTCCCGAATAAACAAAGCCGAATCTTTTCATAGATGATTTTGCGAAGTTAATCAACGCACCGTTATACGGGTTGTCATCATTTCTGTAATTATATTCCGCAAATAAATTAAATCCGATAACTTTATTTATGTTCAGTCTCGGAATAAATTCAAGAAATGAAAAACTATTATAGTTCAGACTGTCAGACGAAAAAGCAGTATTAACGCCATTTTTTTTGTTTTCACTGTTTATATTTACTGTGAATTGAATATCAGGAGATTTATTAAAGTCTGTTCCGAAAAATTTTCTGTACTCAAGCATTCCATTGTGTTTCAGCCAGCTTCCTTTCGTGTTGATAATATCATTATTGCTGGAAAGTTTTTCAAAAGAATATTTAATTTTGAAAAAATTTGATGTTGATTTAAGATTCAGCGGAATTAAGGGATTAAAGGAACTGTAATCTACTGCCGTTACGATTCTTGAAGAATTAAAAAAATCCCCTCTTTTTAGAGTGAAGTAATTTGCCTGAACAAAAAACATTTCAAACGGAGACATTTTAAATCTGCCTTCCCGCAGTTCTTCGGTTACATTAAGAGAATCCTGTACATCGAAGTCCCGGTTAAATTCAACTGAATTAATTCTATCGAGTGAAGCGAAAGAACGGTTGATAATTCTTTCCTTTAATTGAAATTCAATGCTGTTTAATTTTATTCCGAGCAGGGAAAAATTATTTTGGTTCATTCCTATTGTTCCTGAAAATGCAACTCCACCATATTTTGAAGATTGAATATCCGAGAATTTATTATTATCGAGAAACGAATATGCAGATTCAAAAAATGCATAAAAGTTTTTTTCTTTTGAACTGAAATATTCCATTGTTACATTTGCAATCTGGTAAGATGTAGGAACGGGAATATTAATAACAGGTGCATAACTGCCCTTATTTATACCGACAAAATTATACTGGTAAATATTCTGCTGAGTATAATCTCCTTTCCCCTGTCCTACATAAGTGAACGTAACATTATAAAAAGCAGAATCATTTCCCGGATTGAACCTGTAAAATGTATAATTCGATGAACCGATTAAAGTATCAACTTTAACATAAGCACCTTTTCCTTTTCCGAGTGAATCCACACCTGCAAAGGTTACACCCGATTTTACCGCTTTAGACTTATCATCACCTGCATTTTTAAGAATCACTTTATCTGAATCGCTGAGCGAAAAATCAATCGTGCTGTTTTTATTATCTACTTCTGTAACATAATTAAAATTAATTGCGAGTTTATTGCTCAGGAGTTCAAGTTTATTATTTGAAGCGAACAGGGTTCTTGAATATTTTTTATCAGAATACTCGAATTCAACAACGATTCTTGAGTTCGATGTAATGAGTCTTTTATTTGTAAATGTAATCTGCCCGAGCCCGTAATCTATAGTATAATCTGCCTGCTCGCCTCTAATCATCTGCACTCCATCGAGAAATACTCTTTCTGTTCCTGAAAGAACAAGGATATTTGTTTCGTTATCTTTTCCTATAAGACGATATGGACCCTGCAGTGCATCTGTTCCATTGAACGAATTTGAATTAAATTTTCCCCGCGACACCGCACCGGTTACACTGAAATTCCCGAAATTAAAATTACCGAGACCTTTGGCTCCCTGAATTTTTCTCTGGAAATTAATGAATTCCGACCGTGCGAAAGTAACATCAATATCCCCTATTGTTGCCGAAACATTATTACTTTTAATTTCAATAAATACTTTATCGAGTTCCTGAAGTTTCAGAGTATTTCCTTCAGGCTGAATTGGAGTTGTTTCATCCGTCAGGGTTGCAATTATTTCAATATCACTCGAAAGTTTACCGTTCAACTGCAGGCGAAATCCCGAATTCAGCGACAGGTCTCGGTTTGAACCGAAATTAAAATTTCTGTAAATGCTTCCGGATTTATTAAGGTCTGTACCTTCAAAAAGATTTTCTATAAAATCTTTTCTCTGAGATACAATTTGCACGGTATCTCCCGTTAGAGTGTCCTTTTCGATTACAATTTCGAAATTTGAATATTCATCTTTAAGATTATATGGAAATAAATCATACTCAATCGACAAATCATAAATCCTGTTAGTATCGAGCGAACGATTTATAAACATCGTACGGGAAATATTTATTATTCCATTTCTGTAATTTATTATATAATCCTTTCCGGACTGAAGAATCAAATCTGAAATGCGGAGAATATCGGTATTCTGAATTATGAATTTATCCTGAGTATTAACGATTGTATCAACCCAGGATATTTTTGCTTTAATAACTTTATTCAGATTATTCTGAGAAAAGGAAACGGAAGAAATAATAAAAATTAAAATGATTGTTATGAAAATTTCCTTTTTTAACAAGTCAGGAAAAATTAATTTAAAATAATTTAATGCAAATCGTCATTTTCGAAAGCAGATGATGATTTATCAGTATAAACCGAATCCTTATAAGATATTGCAACATAACTTTTATTTCCAGAGTCATCTTCAAAATAAATGTTCACAGGGATATTTTTTGTAAGCAATATTTTTCTTGATGGAGACGATGTGAATTTCGAATTCACAAAAAACACTTTTCCGAAAAGGGAAATTTTTATTTTTCCGAGTTCCGGAGAAAATTCAGTAATTACAGGAAAAGAGGAAAACGCATTTAGACTGAACGTATGTTCTTCATTTTCATTAATTAAAACCGTGATATTTCTTTTTCTGAACATCAAATATAGTATAAAAATTATTGCAAGTCCAATTAATACAAGCAGACCGATAAGAAGGATGATTCTCCACGGACCATACCGCATTTTCAGTTCAAGAGGAACTGTGGTATAGATTTTTTTATCTTTCAGAACAGGCTGAAAAATTTCGGGAACGGAATTCAATGCAAACAGTTCTTTAAAATTATTCATATAATTTTCATCGAGAACAATATCCACCTGCGAAACTTCAAGCAAAAGGTTTCCGCCTATCGTAAAGTCCTCTTTGAAAATTGTTTTCAATGAAAATTTCGGGGAGATTTCCGGCAGATTAAATACAATTGTAAAACCGCTTACCTCTCCTTCGGGAGAGACATTGCTGACTGTAGACGGGCTGATTGACTGAGTTCCCATTGATTTAACCGAATAATCCGAGGAAGTGAAATTTTCAAGTTTTACATCAAGTTTGGCGGATTTAATAATATACGGAAAAAGATTTGATTTAAGTGACAGGTCGCTGAATGTTTCTTTGATTTTTTCTCCTTCTTCAAAATCGAATCCTCTTAGTGTTTTTCCATCAAAGTATAATTTTGCAGGAGCAATTTTGCTTTGTGTTACTTTCGGTATAAGCACAACTGTACCGATATCGAGGGGTTTAAGCGTAATTGCTTTTTGTTTAATACCTGAGTTGCGAAGAAGCTTATCGTATCTTTCCAGTTCTGACTGTTTCAAATCCGATTTTGAATAAACTATTCCGTAAACGACATATCCGTTTGAAACAGAGCCGTCTTCGACAAGTTTATCGGGAACAGGAAACATCAGAATTTTTTTGATATTACCATCATTGCGAAGGCGTTTATAAAAATCGAGCGTATTCAGGTATGATGATTCACCTGTTCCGCCAGTACCGGACACATCATTTATATTATCCGTTACGAGAAAAATAACGGCTGTTGATTTTCTGATGACGGAAATTGCTTTATCGAGTGCTTCGATAATATCCGTTGCACCATATGCATCCTGTTTTCCTTTTGATACTTTGAAATTCGAGATTATATTATCGAGAATCAATTCGTTTGATTTACCGTCAAATAAAATATTTGGTGATTGAATTCCTTTTTCGACATCATTTTTTGAAAAAAGCATAATATCTAAGTACGAATCCTGTTCAACTGTATTTTTAATAAGGGCTTTTGAAAAAAGTTTGAAGTTGCCTGTTTTCTGCTTATAGTATCCGTTCATACTGCCGGAGTTGTCGAAGACGTAAATGTATTGCGGAGTTTCCTGTGCAAAGGAATATGCGGAAATTAAAAAGAAAAGAAAAAACGTTACTACGCCGGAGCGTAGTAACGAGAAAAAAAAGGAATTTGTCATTCCGAACTTGATTCGGAATCTCATTTTATTAAATAAGGCAGATCCTGAAATAAACTCGGGATGACAAACATTATTCTTACTAACTCTGCTTTCTATGCGGTTAAATATTTTTTGTTTGCTCTTGTTACTACGCTCCAGCGTAGTAATAAAAAAGTTTTTTCTATTTATCAAATTCATTTTATTTATCAACAAATTTTATTTTTTCATTTTCAATTATAATAGTTCCTTTCGAGGCACGGGAGAGGCGGTCGTTAATTGCAACACCGAGACCAGTATCCTTAACTTTTTTTGCAAGGATAAATTCATAATTTTCAGTATCGAGTTTTCTTAAATCTGAGAATAAATTAACAGCAATTTCCTTAACATTTTTATATCCTGAAAAATCAAGAAAACCGTAATTTTTACCTTTCATAAATTCAAGAACGGGTTCATCATAATAAATATAAAGCGGAGAAGCAGGTGCATAGTGACTTTTGAGCATACCGGGAGAAGAAATATTGTTTTGTATATCCTGTTCAAAATAAAATACTTCCCTTCCGATTACAGATTCAATTTGTTCTTTAGTAATAAATCCGGGACGGAGAATTGAAATTTTGTCAGTTGATAAATCGATGACTGTAGATTCTATTCCAATATTACATTTTCCTCCATCAAGAATATATTTAACTTTTCCTTTCACTTCATTTTGAACTTCGGATGCAGTTGTCGGAGAAATTTTTCCGAACATATTAGCAGAAGGGGCGGCGAGAGGAAAATCAATTTTTTTCAGCACTTCAAGAAATAATTTATGGGCTGGAATGCGGAGTGCGACAGTATCGAGACCGGCAGTAACAATATCGGGAATAATAGATTTTTTTTTCAAAACAAAAGTTAATGGACCGGGTGAGAATTTATCTGCGAGTATTATAACATCTTCGGGAATATCAATTGCATATTTTTCAATATCAAAAATATCTTTAATATGAACAATCAGCGGATTAAATTGAGGGCGGTTTTTAATTTTATAAATATTCAGAACCGCATCGGGATTAAGTGCATTTGCAGCAAGACCGTAAACCGTTTCAGTTGGCAAAGCGACGGGTTTTCCTTTCAGGAGCTCCTTAACAACCAAATTAATATCACCGATAATCTCTGCCATTTAATAAAAATAAATTTTGCAGAAAAGAAAAGATATGCCTTTTGGAAGGAGAGAGAAGTCAGAAGTCAGTATCCAGAATTCAGTATTCAGGATTAATGAAGAATAATTAATGTAAGAAAAAAAAACGTTCCGAAGGTAGGAATCTTCGGAACGAGGGGAAAAACAAAAACTTCAAAAGTCTTTTTAGATAGAAAAATTAATTTTACAAAAAGAATTTTTGTACTCTGATTTTAAATTAATAATGATAAAAACTTTTGAAGTTGCAAATTTTATTTCGGGGTGTCGGTTTTGAGTCTTTCTTTGCACTGGTCGATTACGGGGCGGAGTTTTGATTCGTAGTCGGGAGCAAGTGCTATTACTTTTTCGTAATCATTAATTGCTTCCAAATATTTATTCAAATCGAGATAGATATTTCCCCTGTTGAGATATGCAGAGGTATAGTCTGCTTTTAATTCAATTGCTTTTGAGTAATCAGCAAGTGCTTTGGCAGTGTCGTTTGAAGCATAATATGAAATTCCGCGATTGTAATAAGAAGACGGGTCGTCTGATTTCAACTCAATGGATTTTGTAAAATCAGTGATTGCTTCTTTATATTTTGAAAGACCGTTATATGCAGAGCCTCTCTGTTTATATGCATTTGCATTATCGGGTTTGAGTTCGATTGCTTTAGTATAATCGTTTACGGCCTCATTATATTTCTTCTGGCTAAAGTATGATGCAGCCCGGAGAAAAAATGCTTCAAAATTATCGGGGGAGGTTTCAATTACTTTATTGAAATCACCGATAGCATTGTCATATTCCTTAGTGAAATAATAGCATTTACCGCGGAAAGAATATGCTTTCACAACATCCGGGTCATTCGGAAACATTGTGATGAATTTTGTGAAATTTTCGATTGCTTCTGTATAATTCTGAGCTTTTGCATCGTTAAGACCGGCATTATACAATTCATCCGGAGTTTGGGAATATGCATTGATAAAAACAAAGCATAAGATTGCTGTCAGCAATAAAAATCTGATATTTGAGGTAATTTTCATATAATTAATTTAACTTATATCTTAAATGAATTTTTGAAATAAAAGTTTCAAAATAGGTAAATAATTGATAATTGACAATTGATAATGGATAATTTGAAATCATCCCCCCAACCCCCCTTCAAAGGGGGAGTTTTTTCATTCGGCTTTGACTTCGAGGTCGGCGACTTTGAAGGAATTATAGATTTCCCATGCGGCAAAGCAGATTCCAATCAATACGAATATCATTCCTAACATAAAAAATAAAAGTGGTAATATTTCCATAAATTTACTTTTAACAAAAAAGTGAATTCCTATAGTTACTGAAGTAAGCACAAACAAAATAATAGAGGATTGAAATAAAAGAATTGCGTTTCGTATTTTTCCCGCACGGTACATAAGGTTTTTAATCTGCGAAACGATACTTGCAAGACGGACATTCTGATTATATTCGAGAACATTTTGTTTTATAAGTTCGGAAATTATTGTTCTCTTTTCTGAACTCAACTGCCTTATACGGTTAATCATTGATGCGTACCTGTTTGTAAGTCCGAGTAGAAGTAAAGCGGTAGCGGATATTCCGAGAGCAGGAGCGAGGATTGACTGTATAGTATCAACAATATCTGACGGCATTATTTATTCCTTTTGTTTATCATATTCCTGAATTTCGTTATGGATATATTCGAGCTTGACTCCTGCTTCTTTAAACATCTCTTCTGATTCAGAGCCTGCATGATATTTTCTTTCGCATACAACTCTTACAATTCCGCAATTAATAATCATCATTGCACAGGTACGACAGGGGGTCATTCTGCAATATATTGTAGCACCGAGTAATGAAATACCAAGTCTTGCTGACTGGCATACTGCATTTTGTTCAGCATGGACTGTTCTGACACAATGATTAGTAATTGAGCCGTCTTCGTGAATTACTTTTTTCATCAAATGCCCTACTTCATCGCAATGATGAAGACCTTTGGGGGCACCTACATATCCAGTTACGAGAATTTGTTTATCCCTTACAATCACACATCCGCTTCTTCCTCTGTCGCAGGTTGCTCTTTTGGAAACCGTATCTGCAATTTCCATAAAATATTCATCCCACGAAGGTCTGTTATGAGTTTTTTCTTTCGATGTCATTTATTACTTGTTCAATTTTATTATATAAATCTTCTTTTGCATCATTATTTTCGAAAATAAAATCCGCCAATCTGATACAGGCAGATAAATTTTGTTTATCCGGGTCGTTTGAATTCATTTCCCTTCTTTCATTTTCAATAAATTCTTTAAAAGATACAAAATCGGTTTCAGATTTCCTTTCAAGAATTCTTTTGTATCTCAAATCGGGGCTTGCATCAACAGCAAAGAGATAAAAATTTCCTTTTGATTTCAGGATTTCAATTTCTCCGACAGTACGAATGCTTTCTATAATGCAGTTTTGTCCGGATTCGGATGCCTGTTCATAAAGTTCTTCCGCTATATAACCGGGGAAATGCTCTGCCCGCAATGAGTTTGCAACCGTAACCATATTATCCCTGTTTACTTCAAGTCCACGTCTGATAATTTCTTCGGTAATAAATCCGCGAACGGAATAGTGTTTGAAATTTTTATTTTGCACGAGAAAGTCAACAATAGTGCCTTTTCCTGCACCGATAGTGCCTGTGATTCCGATTATTATCATTTAGTAAAAATAGTATTTTTAAACTTGAAAAGATATATTTTACCACTGATTTTCACAGAATGAAACTGATTTACACTGATTGAAAAGTTAATTTAAATAGCATTTCAATAATATTATTAATTAGAGACTTCTGAATAACGATGATTTCATTAAAACGACAAATATAAAAAACGCTTTATTCTTCTGGATTCCAGTGTTCCCAGCCTTCGCTGGAACTGGAATGACAAGTTGAGTTTTATTATTTTTCAGATGTCTTTAATTATTAATTATTAATTATTAATTGTTTTTGATATTTTAAGTTATTATCAAATTAATATAAAAATGCCATCAAAGATTAGAACAAAATATATTTGCAATACTTGCGGGTATTCGGCAATCGGAAGATTTTCGAGGTGTCCCGAATGCAATGAATGGAATACCGCTGTGGAGGAAATCATTACAGTTCAAAAAGGTTATGAACGGAAAAAAGAAATGATAAGCACAAGTGCAAATATTCAATTGATAGATGAGGTTAAAAGTACAGGGGAAACGAGGGCAAAAACGGAAATAAGTGAACTTGACAGGGTTTTAGGCGGAGGGATTGTGAAGGGTTCAATGATTTTAATCGGCGGTGACCCGGGAATAGGAAAATCCACATTGATGCTTCAGATTGCAAACAGAATAAAGGATAAAAAGATTTTATACGTTAGCGGCGAGGAATCTGCAATGCAGATTAAAATGCGAAGCGACAGACTCGGATACAAATTACAGAATTTTTTTATATTATCCGAAACAAACCTCGATATAATATCAGCGGTGATTGAAAAAGAAAATCCTGATTTAGTTGTTATTGATTCCATCCAGACGGTTTACAGACCTGAGATAGACAGTACCCCCGGAACAGCAGTGCAATTAAGGGAATCGACGTCATATCTGACAAAAATTGCAAAGAGTAATAATATTCCGATGATACTTGTCGGACACATAACAAAGGAAGGTATGATAGCGGGACCAAAGATACTGGAACATATGGTGGATGTCGTTTTGCAATTTGAAGGAGAAAGAACACACCTGTACAGAATATTAAGAAATATAAAAAACCGTTACGGCTCAACGAATGAAATTGGGATTTTCGAAATGACAGATAAAGGTTTAATAGAGGTTCCGAATCCGAGTGAGGTTTTTTTATCACAGAGAAATTACGGTGCCTCAGGTTGCTGTATATCGGCATCGGTAGAGGGCACAAGACCTATATTGATTGAGGTGCAGGCACTTGTAACTTCTACCAATTATGGAATTCCTCAGAGAACTTCGATGGGATTTGATTATAAAAGGCTAAATATAATTATTGCTGTACTTGAAAAAAAACTCGGAATATTTTTAAACAAATATGATATATTTCTGAACATTGCAGGAGGAATAAAAATCGAAGAACCTGCAATTGATTTAGCAGTGGCAATGAGTATATATTCTTCATTCAAGGATATTCCTGTTGATTCGGATACTGTGATACTCGGTGAACTTGGTCTATCAGGGGAAGTGAGGACTATATCTTTCATTGACAGAAGAATTTCGGAATCATCAAAACTGGGATTTAAGAATATTATTGTTCCGAAAAATAATCTGAAAAATCTGGACACAAAAAAATACAAGATAAAATGCAACGGGGTAGAGAGAATAAGGGAAGCGGTTGATTCAATACTCTAATGTTAAATGAATAATGACCAATTAGTAATTAGTAATTTTTGAATTTAATTATTAAGTCCTTAAATTAATTGTAAAATGACAACAATATTTTTTAAATGTATTAGGATTTTTTTAATATTTTTACACGAAGACACTCTAAGTTATCGCAAAGATACACAAAGAATAAAATTTTAATATCTTTGTGAATCTTCTGTTTCTTAGTGTATCTTTGTGAAATTATTATTTTCTGGTTCCGGCTTTTCCGGGTTATGGAGTTAAGTATGATTAATGGATATTTGATTTACAAAATAAATTATGTAATTTGTGTTTTTTAAAAAATAATTTTTTAAAATATGGTAAACAGGTTCACAACTTTTTACAGGCATATAATTGAAGAGGAGCGAAAAATTCCCGAGGCGACAGGACAGTTATCAGATTTGCTTTCGGATATTGCACTGTCCTGCAAAGTAATATCGTTAGAAGTAAACAGGGCGGGATTGATTGATATACTTGGATTTACGGGTCAGGTGAATGTTCAGGGAGAGGAAGTAAAAAAACTTGATGAATATGCAAATGATATTCTTACTCACACAATGAGACAGGGAGGGCATACATGTGCAGTATGTTCGGAAGAATCGGAAGAATTTATTCCGTTAGATGAAAAATATGAAACAGGTATTCTTCACAATAAATATATTGTTCATTTCGACCCATTAGACGGTTCATCAAATATCGATGCGAATATTTCAATCGGCACAATTTTTTCAGTATATAAAAGAAAATCTCAAAGCGGTTCAGGAACACTTGAAGACTGTTTACAAAGAGGTGTGGAACAAGTTGCGGCGGGATATTGTGTTTACGGTTCAAGTACCATCCTTGTGTACACAACAGGCAAAGGAGTATATGGATTCACTTTAGACCCTTCAGTCGGAGAATTTTTGCTATCCCACCAAAATATGAGAATTCCCAAAAAGTCAAAAATATATTCAATTAATGAAGGGAATTATTCGAAATGGGATAAGGGTGTTCAAAGTTACATAGATTATCTAAAACAAAATGATAAAGAAACAGGAAGACCATATTCTTCAAGGTATGTAGGTTCGCTTGTTGCTGATTTTCATAGAAATTTATTATACGGCGGAGTTTTTATTTATCCCGCAGACAACAAAAACAAAAACGGTAAACTGAGGCTGATGTATGAAGCAAATCCTCTGAGTTTTATTGTTGAACAGGCAGGAGGAAGGTCGACTGACGGAAAAGAAAGAATACTTGAAATAACTCCGACATCATTACATCAAAGAGTTCCTCTATACATAGGCAGTGAGGAAGATGTTAAAATGGCGGAGGGGTTTATGGGTTCGTAGGGTTTGTAGAGTTCATAGGGTTTATAGAGTTTATAGGGTTAATAGAGTTTATAGAGTTCATAGAGTTCATAGGGTTCATAGAGTTTATAGAGTTTATTAAGTTAGTTAAGTTTATTAAGTTAGTTAAGTTAAGTTAGCTAAGTTTATTAAGTTAGCTAAGTTTATTAATTTAGTTAAGTTTTACAGTGATAAGTGTGTCGAGTGTGTTGAGTGCGGAATGTTTGGAGTAATAAGGAGTTCAAGTATTTTATTTATGATATTGTGAACTCGAAGGTTTATTGGGTTTTTATAAATCGAAGATTTAATTGAATTTTTATTTCATTCAGATTGTTAATATAAAAGAAAGATAAATTTTGATTTCTAAATATTTACGAGGAAAGAATATGAGTGAAGAAAAGAATTATAACCGCAGAGAATTTCTTGGGAAATCAATCAAGACAATTACAATCGGGGCATTAACACTGACTGCATTAGACATAACAAAAATACTTGCGAAAAATTATGAATCGAACGAAATAAATAATCAAACTACAAAAGTAATAAAAGTATCTGACTATCCTGAACTTGCAAGTGCAGGAGGTTATACATTGATTACAAATAAGGTGATTGTTATCAGAGTATCTTCTTCAAAATTTATAGCATTAAACATAACCTGCACACATAAAAAATGTGATGTTGAATATGACGGCAATCATTTTGAGTGTCCGTGTCACGGTTCGGAATATGACAAATACGGAAAGGTAACTCACGGACCTGCTACAAAAAATTTAACAAGTTATAAAACAAGTTATAATGCGGATAGTGATGAATTAACAATAAATATGTAACAATTGATAATTGAGTCCCGATACGCTTCGCTATCGGGATGCCAGCCCTAAAGGGCTAAACGACACAATGATTAATTAAATAAAAATTAATTTAATAATAAATAAATTTTTAAAAAAAATGAGAATAAAAAGATTTACTTTATTGATTTTTTCGGGTATGATTATTATCAGTGCCCTGATAACCGGGAATATTTTTTCATATCCGAGATTTTCTGCATACAGCGGGGAGAAATGCGGGAGTTGCCATATAAATCCCACGGGAGGAACGATGAGAAACGAATTCGGGCTCAATTTTGCCAAGCAGAATCTTCAGATGAATTTATTTCAGAAGTTATCTGCAGATAAAAAATATTCATCAAAAATCACTAAATTTCTTTCAGTGGGAGGAGATGTGCGGATTGTACACATCGATAATGAAATTGCCGGACTAACTAAAATGAATACATTTTTAACAATGCAGGGGGATTTATATGTAAATGCAGAAGTGAATGACAATATTAATGTTTTTGTGTCTCCGGGAATTCAGATTCCAAATATTCCTACAAAATATGAAGTGTACGGAATGATTTCAAAACTGCCAATGGATTTATATTTTAAAGCGGGAAGATTCACTCCGAATTTTGGGATAAGAATTCCCGAGCACAGGGCATTCCAGCGACAGGGATTATTGAATACACCTTATGCGGCAGATGCAGGTTTTGAATTCGGAACAACAATCAGTGATTTTAATTTCAATTTCGGATTATTTAACGGATTGAATACAGATTTTTTTGATGCCGACCAAAGCAAGATGTTTATTGCAACAGGAGACTATATATTCAGTTCGGATAAAATTGTTTTCAATTTAGGAACTTCATTTTACAATAATCCTTATAATTACTTAGACCCGAACACGTCATTAAAATATAATGCAAATCGAAAAGCAATGTCGGGATTTACTAAAGTCGGTTTATTCAAAAAATTTGCTTTACTTGGTGAAGTTGATTTTGCAGAGACAAATATTAATGGTGATATGGTAAGAGCATTATACGGATATTCCGAGCTGAACTACTTTATTGCGAGGGGAGTTGAACTACGTGCACAGGTTGAATTCAGAGACCCCAACAGGGATGCAGGCGGGGATTTGACAAGGAGGTACAGTTTCGGAGTTGCATTATTTCCGTTACTCGGATTTGAAACGGAAGCAATGATGAGATATGTAATTGACGACAGGATAAAAAATACATCCGAATGGCAGTGGAATTTTCATTTTTATTTTTAATAGTCAGAACTAAGATTTAACAGATTTACCTGATGAACACGGATTTTTATTTT